>Ga0209373_10000255_pt1 | contig 108772 bp, 86 predicted proteins | sample Higcelweek5metaG_FD_187173 | JGI IMG/M metagenome (GOLD analysis project Ga0209373, IMG submission 187173) | Freshwater pond sediment microbial communities from the University of Edinburgh, under environmental carbon perturbations - High... | ecosystem: Environmental > Aquatic > Freshwater >...
GCCGATTAAAGTGGCACGCGAGCTGGGTTCAGAACGTCGTGAGACAGTTCGGTCCCTATCTGTTGTGGGCGTTGGAGATTTGAGAGGACTTGACACCAGTACGAGAGGACCGTGTTGAACATACCTCTAGTGTACCTGTTGTGGCGCCAGCTGCATCGCAGGGTAGCTATGTATGGACGAGATAAGTGCTGAAAGCATCTAAGCACGAAGCTTCCCTCAAGATGAGATCTCCTTTAAGGGTCGTGGTAGACTACCACGTTGATAGGCTGTAGGTGTAAAGGCAGTAATGTCAAAGCTGAGCAGTACTAATTACCCGTAACTTTATGGCAATAAGCTGATTTTCTCATTATTATCTTTTTTAGAATTTTCTTATGACGTGTCAATCTTATTATCCCTTTCATTAGGGCAAGAGCTTTAGGTGGCTCTAGCAGCGGGGTTCCACCTCTTCCCATTCCGAACAGAGAAGTTAAGCCCGCTTACGCCGATGGTACTGCATTCGTGTGGGAGAGTAGGTCGCCGCCGACTTTTTTTAAAAGCCCCGATTCATCCGAGTCGGGGCTTTTTCTTTTTGTATCTTTACCCACCATGAAAACCCTGGCACTCATTATTCCTCTCCTCGCTCTGGCTGTTCCTAATTTCTGCCAGAATAATAATCCTGCCGTCTCCCGATTTCAATATGACCTGAATACCCGGGAAATAGCTTCCCAACCCGTTGATACCGCCTTAAACAGATGCCAAAAATATCTCCCGCTGGCTTCTTACCTGAACTCCTGGTCGGATCTCGGTAATACGGGCCTGCCCGCTTTAGTAAATCAATACCGCCCTCTTCGCGACGCTTTCAATCCATTGATATTCGAGGGTACTGACGGATACGGAACCCATAATACAAACCTTACCTTCTATTCCGCCAACAGCCCGTACTCTATGGTGAACTATAACAGTGGCGGCGCTGCCGATAAGAATGGACAAACCATCAATGCCATATTTGGCAGAAACCTGAAAAAAGACGGTAAATTTACTTTCCTGGGAAATTATTCAAACTCTGATGGACACTTCAACAGACAGGTATGCAACTCCTCCGGAATTCAGGCTAACTATATCCTGAAACGTAAAAACTATAGCCTGATATCCGGCCTGTCGCGATACTCATTTAAATTCAACGAAAACGGAGGACTTAAAAATGACGATGATCTGCTGAATGCCTATCTGAATAGCCTCATTTCAGTTAATCTTTCTGAGGCCGCTACAAAAATGACTACGCTAACCTTGCAGGGAGTGCAATCTTTCTCGCTATCACAGACGAAAAGACCTGCCGATTCATCCGTTCCGGCAGACTCAGTTCCTGTTGTCACCCGGGATTCCACTATGATACATCCGGATTCTGTTGCCCCAAAAAACAGCTTGAAACTCGAACACCATTTTAAAATATCCAATATTTCACGACGATATACCGATGCCAGAGCTGATTCTGTATTTTATCGGAACTCCTATTCGGAGGATCGAAGTACCAATGATTCCATGCGATTCCTTTCATGGACAAATGATATCAGCCTGGTATCTGATTCAGTTCGTATCGGGAAATTTCCGATCTCTGTGAAAGGAGGCGTAAATCCTTCACTTTACCGTTATCAGCAAGCTGACAGCGTCGAATTGGGTTTTGCCTTTGGAATCAATGGGAAAGTTGGCTGGACAGGGAGACGGAGTCATGCAGTAGTAGCAGGTATCTGGAATGCTGCCGGCTATTCGACAGGAGATTTCGATTTGATGGCCAATTATGCCGTTAATAACGGGGAAAAAGATACCGGTACCGAAATATCGTTGGAAATCTATTCACGAGGGTGTTCACCCGACCCGGTAATCAAAAATTATCAGTCGAACCATTTTCGCTGGAGCAATGACTTTCTCCGACAATATGAGTCGGGGCTGAATCTCTTTTGCAAGATGCCGGCTATCGGAGCTGAACTTTCGGCTGGTGCGGTTACGAACATGAACAGAATTTATTTCGATACTATAGGAATGCCTGCCCAGCTGAAGGACCAGATGTCGGTTTTCTCCCTGAGAGGATCGAAGGTATTTGCCGCAGGAATTTTCAGATCAAAAGTTTCGGTACTGGCGCAACACAGCACTGCTGATGCTATCCGCCTTCCTGCCTTTGTGGGATCTACATCAACCTATATGCATCATAACATTCATTTCCCGAAAACCAAAGGAGAGCTGGAGGTCGAGTACGGATTTGACCTGACATATACATCCGGCTTTTACGGTTATGCTTATATGCCTGCTACCGGAGTTTTTTACGGTGAAAACGAAAAGGTTCTGGGAAATTATCCTTACATGAATATTTTTGCACAGATGAAGGTGAAGCGGACCCGGGTCTTTGTATCCTGGTGCCAGACTTTTGCCGGAGCCATGGCTGAGGAATCCTTTGCCGTTTTGCACTATCCTTCGATGCGGCCACATCTTAAATATGGTATTTACTGGCATTTTTATGATTAGTAAACAGCTGTTACGGCTGGAGCAATGCCTGAAAAATGAACTGCCCGGTTCACAGGCGCAGTCGTTGATGGCCCCCTCAATCAGACCTCCCGGCCTGGCTCAATATAACCGAAGTAACCCACGGTCAAGCGGGGTGATGATACTGCTTTTCCCTGCTGAGAATGGGCTCTGCACTGTTTTTATTCTGAGGACCCCCGGTGGACCGCATGGCGGACAGATATCATTACCCGGAGGGAAAAGGGAGGCGATGGATGAAAACCTGTCTCAGACGGCTTTTCGTGAGACATACGAAGAGGTTGGGGTTGATCCCCGGCAGATTAAAGAAATGGGCCTTTTGACCCCATTATACGTGCCGCCCAGTAATTTTATCATTCAGCCGGTGATCGGATATACCGAACAGCAGCCTGCTTTTACTCAAGATCCGAAGGAGGTGGCCGGAATTATCATAACCCCGCTGACCGAGCTCTTTGATCCTGATAACCGGAAGACCATGATTCTTCATCGTGCCGGTGTTGAGATCATTGCTCCTTATTATGAAGCTTCAGGGCATCGTATCTGGGGCGCTACTGCCATGATCATAAGTGAGTTCGAAAAAATATTTACTTCCTGTATTTCCGAATAAAATCTTCCACTTCGGGAACACCACCCTGATAAATTAAATACCCGTTATACGGTTCACGGCCGGTGATCTCTTCATTGATCGGCCTGAGCATGATCTCTTTGACTTTTTCAAGATCCGATGTCTGACCAAGTGCCCATCCCAGTTTTATATAGGCTGCCTCAGGCAGCATGTTCTCGAGCGGAATCACTCCCATCGCCATCAGGTCGCGACCGGTATCATACACATACATGTGAACATATCCCCATAAGGTTTGAACGGTCATGTAGATGGCCACTCCGCGGTCGCGGGCCCTTTCAATGGCAGGATAGAGTTCCTTGTTGACATGCCCGAGCCCGGTACCGATGATGATGATCCCTTTGTAACCCAGATCGACCAGCGAATCAATGGTATCGGGATGCATGTGCGGATAGAAATAGATCATCGCCACCCGCTCTTCAAAAAACGGGTAGATATCCACATTGCGGTCCTTGCGCCGGTGGTTGTATTTTTTCTTGATGAGCTTCACTTCACCCCGTTTCACAGTGGCTATCGGGGTGTCGCCGATCGTACGGAAGGTAGATCGGTATGAAGAGTGCATCTTTCTTACCCGTGTTCCGCGGTGCAGGAATCCATATTCATCTGAAGTAGGACCGAACATACAGACCATAACTTCGGCAATATCACCATGACCGGCGGCATAGCACGAATGCATCAGGTTAAGCGCCGCATCTGAGGAAGGCCGGTCGGATGAACGCTGGGACCCGACCAGAATGATGGGAATCGGTGGATTTTGCACCATATAGGAAAGTGCCATTGCCGTGTGGTGGAGGGTATCTGTACCATGTCCGATAACAATTCCATCGACACCACTCTCGATCTCTTTTTTTATGGCAATGGCCAATGCTTTGTATTGTGCAGGTCCCATGTTTTCACTGAAAACAGCAAATACCTTTTCGGTATTGAGATTGCAGATTTCAGCCAGTTCAGGCACTGCTCCATACAGCTCACCCGGTGAGAAGGCCGGAATGACTGCCCCTGTCCTGTAATCGAGCCGGCTTGCAATCGTGCCGCCGGTGCCGATCAACTTAACTTTAGGAAGGTTTGGCGTAAACGGGAACTCCTTTTCGGGAATCTTGTAGTTTGCCTTGAAATAGCTGACCTCCTTCATCGACACGATGGTGTTGGTGTCAATTCCGATATTGTAACCGGTGGAGATTTTCACCACGATGTGATGAGCGTCATCGTTCTCGGCACGCGGAAGAACGGTGCCTTTGAAAAAACCCCTCGTTGTTTCGAATTCGGCAATGCCCCAGACTCTGACATTATACTTTTTCAGTATCTCGAGGCCATCGCCTTTGTAACCCTGGAAAAAATCTTCATTCATGGTGGATCAGTGGACAGTTATTCTGAAATTTCTTTTTCTATTTGTACGGCAATAAGCTGGCTGTATTCGTTCAATGGAATATTGCCGATTGCCTGGTTTCGGATCTGACCCATCAGCCAGTTCAGCGTGACATCCTGATGATCGGATTTCCTGATTTCCCGGAATTTTCCGATCAGGAAACTAACCGGCGCCAACAACTCTTCCTGCTTTCTTTTTTTGAATTTCAGGCTGGTGAGGATGCTGGTGAAATCCATGTTTGGATAATCCATCAGGATGGATAGTACCGGTTTTGCGATGGCCGGATCGAGATTGTTTGAACGGATGAAACTGAAAAGATCGTAGATTTTCTCAGGCGAGAACTCCTTATGCGGTTGCTTTTGCCCTTCGAGGTGCTTCAGCGTATGTCCGAGGAATATACCGATGGTTTTGTGCGGGTAACTGAAATCATCTGAAATTCTTTCGATTAACGGCACCAGATTCTTTTTCAGGAGATAGTGATAGGTATCAGCCGGTATTCCCCACTCTTTCATTTGCGAAATCCGGGTGTTGATGGGAACGGGAAGGCTTTTGCCCAGGCTGTCGATATACTCCTCAGAAAGCGGGATCGGAGCCGAATCGGTATCGGGATACATCCGGTCAGCGCCTGGTAATACACGCTCAAAAATGGTGGTGCCATCGCAGAGTGCCTTGCGGGTTTCACGAGGGACCTGGTCGAAGGCCATCAGACATCGTTCCTGAATGGTTTCGAGTGCGGTTTTAATATCTTCCTCAGGTGCCCTGAAAATGATCTGGGCATCGTTATCATTGCTGTTCAGGATTTTTCTGATTTTATCGAAATCGATTGGATTTCCTTCATCGGATATTGATTCTGAACTGATCATGTTTGGTTTTTCGATGCAGGCAATCACTTTCAGTCGGTCAGAAATCTCATTGGCAAAGCACTTGCCCGGTTGTGTGAAATGGGAGAGGATTCCCTGGAAAGAGGGCAGATTAACGGCAATGATCCGTTGTCCGTTTTTTCGGGCATCGTTGATGAACGGGCAATCGGAGTTCAGTTTTTCGAAAGCCACGGGCATTGATTTGATCTGCCACTGCGACTTGTCAGGAATGCATTTATTCAGCAACGTTTTGATCCTCAGTAGGGCCACCTGCCGGTAAGCTTCGTTATGGCTCAGGCGGGGTATCCATTTGTTGTGGGCAACGCCTTTGATTTCAACGCGATCGCCACCGCGACAACTGACATTGACATCTTCGCGACCGGATCCGATGCCGGTTCTGACTTTGCCGGTACTGCGATTCAGAAACCGGATGTATTCGGCAGCCTCTCTTAACTCGTAGGGGGTGTCGCAATCGGGATAGGTAACCGTTTCGATGAGTGGCATGCCCAACCGGTCGGTTTTATAGATCCGGGTATGCCCGATATCTGAAATTTCGCGGCAGGAGTCCTCCTCGATGCTGAGCTGAATCAGTCTGACTTTTTTATTCGACAACTGAATTTCGCCTTCTACCCCGAGGATGGCTGTACGCTGAAAGCCTGTCGGGATACTGCCATCGAGATACTGTTTTCGGGTGATGTGCACCTCACCGACGATGTTCATGTTCGACAGCAGGGAGATTTCCAGCGCATAATCCAGCGCTTCGCGGTTGACTTTGAATGGTGGTGTGTCATCGATGTCGTATGTGCACGCATTCTCGTTATTGAGCCGGTAAATAATCTGTTTACGTGTTCTGAATTCCATCAGCGCGGTTCCGTCATATTCTCCCATTTCGCTGAGGGTAGGCCTCATGTGCCGGATGATTTCACCATCGTAATCATCATCGTGGTTAAAGATGCCTGCCGGGCACCTGCAGAATAATTTCTGCCGGGTATTGAGCTGTTGATGGACCTCCAGCCCTGACATAAAACCGATCCTTTTCCAATCATCCGGTGTGGCCTGTTGAAGAGGGATAAAGCCGATTGCCTCCCTGGATTCCAGGTGATTATGAACGGCGTCAAATGAGTTTCTCATACAGTATTGAAAAAAAGGAAATTAATCAAATTTTATCGTCTTCCCCGGACTGATGCGGCTTAAAAAAGCTGAAGGGATGAGCATCATGATCAAGGTCAGGATTAGCGTGCCGACATTCAGCATAATCAAATGAACCGGGTTGATATAGATCGGAACAGAATCGAGAAAATAAGATCGGGGGTCCAGCGAAATAATCCGGAAATTTTCCTGGAGCATGGCCAGGGCTAGTCCGATTATGTTGCCCATTATCAGGCCTTTGGTGATGATGTATCCGGCCTGATACAGAAAAATCCGTGACATGGACCGATTGTTGGTTCCGAGAGCCTTCAGGGTTCCGATCATGCGCATCCGGTCGAGAATGATGATGAGCAATCCCGATATCATATTGAATCCGGCGATCAGTATCATGAGGGTGAGGATCAGGATCACGTTGGTATCCGTCAGGTTCAGGAAATCAAAAAAGCCCGGAGCCAGGTCCTTAAGTGTTTTCACCTGAAGGAAATGATCCGACTGTATGGTTGATTGATCAACCTGATTCTGAATTTGTTGAGCCACCAGATCCATTTTTGAGGGATCTGAAAGGCGGATCTCCAGCCCGCTGATTTCGCCGGATTCCCAGTTGTTAATCTCTCTGATATGAGCGAGATTGCAATACACAAATATTTTGTCGTACTCCTCCAGTCCCGTTTCATAGATACCGGCAACTTTGAATGGCCTCATTCTGGGAGGATCCTGAACAAAGTAGGTGGGAAGTTTCTGTCCGACATCGATTCTGAGCAAATTGGCCAGGGTTTTTGAAACAAGTACCTCCAGCGAATCCGGATTATTCAGGTCGGGAAGCTTCCCTTTGGTAAGGTTTTTGGCGAAGAAATCCCAGTTGTAACCGGGTTCAACTCCTTTCAGGATGATTCCCTGCAGTTCTTTTCCCGATTGTACAATGCCTGGTTTTGTGGCAAACTGGTAAACGCCGCTGATCGCCGGATTTTTTTTGATCTGCTGGAGCAATTGCTCGTCGATGCTGATGGCCCCGGTTTCCCATGAACTGTTTCCTGAAAGACTGCTGATCTGGATGTGAGAACCAAATCCGGTTAGCTTATCTTTGATTTCTTTTTTGAAGCCGGTTAGGATAACGACTGAAAGGATCATCACGGCCATGCTGAGGGCAATAGCCATAACCGAAACATTAACCAGGGTATTGGCACCTGATTTTTTACCCGTTCGGCTCCGGATGATTCTTTTTACGATGAAAAGTTCGAAATTCACAGGCGAAACCTTGATTTTAGGCAAATGTACCAATTATGAGATTAAAACAATTTATGTGTTATCTAATCCTTTTGAATTCCTGGGCAGGAGTTCAGGGACAGGTATTTCCCGGATTAAAGCAAGCGGAAGTCATTTGTGCGGCTGATCGGACGGACGTTTGGATGAGCCTGATTACTGGAAAGGAGATTGGCGTTGTAGCCAATCCTTCAAGCCGGATTGGCTCGTCGCATTTAATTGACACACTGATTCATTCGGGGGTGAACGTCAGGAAAGTCTTTGCCCCCGAGCATGGTTTCAGGGGCGAGGGTGAGGCCGGTGCGGTAATCAGCGACGGACTCGATCCGGTCACCGGCGTTCCGGTGATATCGTTGTATGGAAAACACAAGAAACCCACTCATGAAGATCTTGCCGGGCTCGATCTGATTCTTTTCGATATTCAGGATGTCGGAGTACGGTTTTATACCTATATCTCTACCTTGCATTTGGTGATGGAAGCGTGTGCCGAAGAGGGCAAGCCATTGATCGTACTCGACCGGCCAAATCCGAACGGGTTTTATGTTGATGGACCGATTCTGGATACGGCGTTCAAATCGTTTGTCGGGATGCATCCGGTGCCGGTTGTTCACGGGATGACCATCGGTGAGTATGCCCGGATGATCAATGGCGAGCATTGGCTGCAGAACGGCGTTCAGTGCAGTTTGACCGTGATTCCCTGTGAAGGATATGATCATCATACAGAATACCTGTTGCCGGTTAAGCCTTCACCGAACCTGCCGAATCAGACGTCGGTATATCTTTATCCCTCCCTCTGCTTTTTCGAGGGGTCGGTTGTTAGTCTGGGCCGGGGAACCGATTTTCCTTTTCAGGTTTACGGGAACCCTTTAATGACGGGTGACTTCAGTTTTACCCCCAGATCCAAAGCCGGGGCCAGTCTGCACCCGCCTCAGGAAAACAAATTATGCCACGGCCGCGACCTGCGCCGTAGCGGGGTCAGTGAAATCTCCAAAAAACCGCAGCTGATGCTGGAGTGGATCATCGATGCTTATGGAAGTATGGATCGAAGTTCAACCTTTTTTACAAAGTATTTCGATACCCTGGCCGGCACTGATCAGCTCAGGATTCAGATACAGCAAGGGATGCCGGCCGATGAGATCAGGGCAACCTGGAAGGGAGGGCTGGAGAAGTTTCAGAGGATGAGGCAAAAATATCTGCTTTACAAATAAGGCTGAAACAGGATTGCCCCGCTTCAGCCTTACCATTTTTTCGGTCTCCGTTTTCCGGTCTCCCTTCTTTGGTCTCCGGTCTCCGGTCTCCGTTTATCAGTCCTTATATTGTTCGAGAGCGATCCGTAAACATTCTACGGCGCTTTTCAGGTCTTCGAGTTTGAGAACATAGGCAACCCTGACTTCATTTTTACCGAGGCCGGGGGTAGCGTAGAAACCAGCGGCAGGTGCGAGCATAACCGTTTGATTGTTATGCTGGAAATCTGTGAGAAGCCATTTGGCAAAGGCGTCGGCGTCTTTCACCGGAAGCCTTACGGTTGCATAGAATGCGCCTTTTGGTTTCGGACAGAATACACCGGGGATTTCATTCAGGGCATCGACCAGATAATTCCGGCGGGCGATATATTCTTCAACTACTTCGTCGAAATAGGATTGCGGGGTATCGAGTGCAGCTTCGGCGGCAATTTGTCCCAATCCGGGAGGGCTGAGCCTTGCCTGGGCAAAGTTCATGAAAGCTGCCAGCAGCTCCTGGTTTCGGGTGACCATGCAACCGATCCTCACGCCACAAGCGCTGAACCGTTTTGAAACAGAGTCAAACATCACCGCATGGTTTTCTAATCCATCCATTTCCAGAACGCTGAAATGACGAACGCCGTCGTAGCAGAATTCCCGGTAAACCTCGTCAGCAAACAGGTAAAGGTTGTGCTTCAGGACGATCTCCCGCAACTCGAGCAATTCCTCTTTTGAATAGAGATACCCGGTAGGATTGTTCGGGTTGCAAATCATGATGGCCTTAGTGGCCGGGGTGATCAGTTTTTCAAATGCTTCCATCGGCGGGAGGGCAAAGCCATTCTCAATCGATGAAGGAACCGGGATCACTTTCACTCCGGCAGGAACGGCAAATCCGTTGTAATTGGCATAAAATGGTTCCGGAACGATGATCTCGTTGCCCGGGTCCATGGTTGCCATCAGGGTGAACAAAATAGCTTCGGATCCGCCCGTTGTTACAATGATCTGATTAAAATCGACATTAATGCCGATTTTCTGATATGAAGTGGCCAGTTTGCGCCGGTAGGTTTCGTAACCTGCTGAATGCGAGTATTCAAGAACCGGCTTGTGAATCGACCGGATGGCATTCATGGCAGTTTCCGGAGTTTTGATATCCGGTTGTCCGATATTCAGATGATAGACGATCCGGCCTTTTCGTTTTGCTTCTTCCGCGAAAGGAACGAGTTTGCGAATGGGGGAGGGTGGCATGGCTTTTCCCCTGTTGCTGATTGCTGGCATGATGATGTTTTAAATATTATTTCAGAGAACTCTATTTCTTTGTGGCAGCCTTAACCGGTTGTTTGGCCGGAGTACCTGCTTTTGGGGCTACAGCTTGCCTGGCCTCTATGTTGGCTTTTTGTTTTGCTTTTTTTGCGGCAAAAGGATCGACGGTGTCGACAGAGGTTCCATTATTTTCCTGGAGGATTGCCTGGGGACCATTGTTAACCGTTCCCGGCTTCAGGTCGCTTAACTGGGTGTTTACTTTTCCCCTGACTTCAATCCTGACCGGAGAATTGTTTGCATTTGAGTATACCGCAACTGTTTTATTGAACAGACCAGGCAGTTTGGTGTTGTATTCAACGGTAACGGTTCCCTGTTTTCCGGGTGCAACCGGTTCCTTTGAATAGGTTGGAACGGCACATCCACACGATGATTTAACATCTGAAATGGTCAATGGGGTTTTTCCGTTATTCGTGAACGTGAAATCGACCTTTCCGCTAGCGCCATATACGATTGAGCCAAAATCATGGAACGTGATACCGTCGACAGTTTTGCCGAATGCCATCTCCGGTTTGTCTTTTTTAGTTTGGGCCTGTGTTTGAACTAAACAAAAAAGAGCGGTAATAACCAGTAAACCAATTCGTTTCATATTTTTCCTTTGTTATTTAAAATTTACAAAATTACATTAAAGACTAGATATAACGGCTTTAGTTCCATCATTATTTTGTCGCAGAATCTTGTTAATTTTACGGCACTTTTTTTCAGGGGGTTACCCCCGGTAATTATTAATAACTGCGAATGAATAATTTGGATATTCCTGCCAAGTACGACCCGTCAAAAACGGAAGACAAATGGTATTCTTACTGGATGGAACAGGGTTTTTTCCGTTCTGTTCCGGATTCCCGCGAACCTTACACGATAGTGATTCCGCCGCCGAATGTGACGGGTGTGCTGCACATGGGGCACATGTTGAATAATACTATTCAGGATATCCTCGTACGCAGGGCCAGGATGACCGGCAAGAATGCATGCTGGCTGCCGGGAACCGATCATGCTTCCATTGCAACCGAAGCCAGGGTGGTCAATAAATTGCGTGAACAAGGCATAAAGAAAACCGATATTACCCGTGACGAGTTCATCGGGCATGCATGGGAATGGACCCACAAACACGGAGGCATCATACTGGAACAGCTGAAGAAGCTTGGGGCCTCCTGTGACTGGGAGCGCACTCGTTTTACCATGGACCCGGCGATGTCAGAAAGCGTGATTCAGGTTTTTGTTGACCTGTACCGGAAAGGTTATATATACAGGGGTATCCGGATGGTTAACTGGGATCCCCAGGCAACTACGGCGCTGTCTGACGAAGAGGTGATCTATAAGGAGGTTCAGTCGAAGCTCTATTATGTTCGCTATAAAATTGTGGGTGATGACGACAGTTATCTTACGGTGGCTACCACGCGGCCTGAAACAATTCTCGGAGATACCGCCATCTGTGTGAATCCGAATGATCCCCGTTATCAGCACCTGAAGGGGGCAAAGGTTATTGTACCGATGGTTAACCGGGTGGTGCCGGTGGTTTTTGATGAATATGTCGACATCGAATTTGGTACGGGGGCATTAAAAATCACTCCTGCACATGATATTAACGATTATAATATCGGGATTAAATACAATCTGGAGGTCATCGATATTTTCAATGATAACGGAACGATAAACGACAAAGCAGGTCTCTTTGCGGGCATCGACCGTTTTGAAGCCCGGAAACTCGCTGCCGTGGAACTGGAAAAGAGTGGCAGTCTGGTGAAAGTTGAAGACTACGTCAATAAGGTAGGCTATTCTGAACGTACCTCTGCGGTTATCGAACCAAAACTATCGAGGCAGTGGTTTGTCAGGATGCAGGAGCTCGCCGTGCCGGCTCTGGAGAATGTGATGAATGACGAGGTTAAGATCATCCCTGCTAAATTCAAGAACACTTACCGGCACTGGCTCGAGAACATCAAGGATTGGTGTATATCGAGGCAACTCTGGTGGGGACACCGGATTCCGGCCTGGTATCTGGCTGATGGTAAGGTTGTTGTGGGCGTGGATGAGCAAGATGCGCTTGCCGAAGCCATCAAACTGACCGGAAACGCATCGCTGACGGTAGCCGATCTTACACAGGAAGAGGATGTCCTCGACACCTGGTTCTCTTCATGGCTATGGCCGATATCTGTTTTTGACGGCATCCGCAATCCGGAAAACCCGGATATAAAATATTATTATCCGACCAATGATCTGATCACGGCACCTGATATTTTGTTTTTCTGGGTTGCCAGGATGATTATCGCCGGATATGAATATCGGGATACAAAACCTTTCAGTGCGGTTTACCTGACGGGTATGGTGAGGGACGCCCAGCACCGCAAAATGTCGAAATCATTGGGTAATTCTCCGGATCCGCTGGATTTGATTGCTAAATATGGTGCCGATGGCGTTCGGGTAGGCATGCTGTTGTGTTCTTCAGCCGGTAACGACCTTTTGTTTGATGAATCATTGACTGAGCAAGGCAGAAATTTCGGAAACAAAATATGGAACGCCTTCAGGCTGATTGCCGGATGGGAAGTTTCAGCAAGCATACCGCAACCTGAAACAGCGCGATTAGCCAATGAGTGGTTCGATGCCAGACTGAATGAGGAATTGGCAGTGCTGAACGATCATTTTGCAAAATACCGGTTGTCGGAAGCATTGATGGCAGCCTATAAATTATTCTGGGATGACTTTTCATCGTGGTACCTCGAGATCATCAAACCGGCATACGGCCAGCCAATCGATAAAACGACACGCGACCAGGCCTTTGCTGTTTTAGAAAAGCTGATGCTGGTGCTGCACCCATTTGTGCCATTCATCTCTGAAGAGATCTGGCAGCGGGTTGCCGAAAGAAAGCCGGGGGAATCCGTGATGGTGACCCCAATGCCCGAAGCTGGCAATTTTGATCCTGCAATGATCGAACGGTTCGAGCGTATGAAAGAGGTGACCGGATTTGTCCGCTCGGTGCGGGCCGACCGCAACATCCCGTTCAAAACGGAACTTTCGATGGAGGTAAAAACTACCGAAAGCGACTATGATCATTATCTGGATTCAATTTTGATCAAACTTTTGAATCTGAAAGCGATCACTGAAACGGATCAGAATTCTCCTGGTTGTGCCAGTCAGGTTATCAGATCGGTGGAATACTATGTGCCACTGGCAGGATCCGTGGATGCCGAAGCTGAAACCGGGAAACTTCAAAAGGAGCTCGACTACACGCTGGGATTTCTCGATACGGTTATGAAAAAACTGGGGAATGAGCGGTTTGTCAATCATGCTCCTGCCCAGGTGGTTGAAACCGAGAAGGCGAAGATGGCTGATGCCGAGGCTAAAATACGGGCATTACGTGAACAGATTGAAGGATTGAAATAGATATGATAGAAAACAGCTTCTCTTACCGGGCAAATCTGCTTGAACAATATTTGCAGAAATCTTCCAAAGATTTTACCAGGGATGATATTGTCCGGTTTGTTGCCGGAAATAATATCAAGATGTTGAATTTCAGATATGTTGCCGAAGATGGAAAGTTGAAGCTATTAAACTTTGCCATTCACAGCCTGGAGTATCTGGAGGGTGTTTTATCAACCGGTGAACGCGTTGACGGAAGCAGCCTTTTTTCATATATCGAGGCTGCCTCCAGTGATTTATATGTGATACCACGGTATTCCACGGCTTATGTAAATCCGTTTTCGAGTATTCCGACACTGGATATTCTGTGTTCCTTCTATACCAATGCAGGTTTACCGCTTGAAACCGCGCCCGAATATATTCTGAGGAAGGCCAATCGGGTGTTTAAGGAGCGTACCGGGCTGACGTTCAAGGCAATGGGCGAACTTGAGTATTATGTGCAGGGGAAAAAGGAGGAGCTCTATCCTGCCGAGGACCAAAAGGGATATCATTCTGCCAGCCCATACAGTAATTTCGAATTTATCCGGCTCGAAGCCATGGATTTGATTGCCAGGTGTGGCGGTAGGATCAAATACGGGCATAGTGAGGTTGGGAACTTCAGTACGGATGCAGAGAGTTTTGAGCAGCATGAGATTGAGTTTTTACCGGTAGATGTTGAGGAGGCAGTTGACCAGCTGGTTTTGGCCAAGTGGATATTGCGTCAGCTGGGCGAAAAATATAGTGTAAACATCAGTTTTGCCCCGAAAATCACGGTTGGCAAAGCCGGATCAGGCTTGCACGTGCACATGTATCTGGAAAAGGATGGCAAAAACAGAATGGTGGAGCAGAACCATCTCAGCGATACGGCCAAAAAAATGATCGGTGGACTGATGGACCTGGCCGGTCCGCTCACCGCCTTCGGTAATTCAATACCTACCTCTTATTTAAGGTTGGTACCCCATCAGGAAGCACCTACCAATATTTGCTGGGGTGACCGCAACCGGTCGGTGCTGGTAAGGGTACCCCTGGGCTGGCTCGGAGGCGCCAACATGGTTGGTGATGCTAATCCGCAGGATAACAGCCTGAAATATGAGGGCGTCAGCAAGCAGACCATTGAAATAAGAAGTCCTGACGGATCGGCTGACCTCTATCACCTGTTTGCAGGACTCGTTGTGGCAACATTGCACGGGCTTGAGATGCCAGGAAGTCTGGAAAAGGCCGAATCACTGTATGTTGACGTGAATATCTTTGATCCGGAGAATAAGAAGAAGCTCGATATGCTGGCCAAACTGCCTGATTGCTGTTATGGCTCAGCCCGTTTGCTGGAGCAGAACCGGGCGGCTTTTGAGAAAGACGGCGTTTTTCCCGCAAAAACCATCGACAGTTTTATCCGCAAGCTGAGTTCCTATGAAGATCAGGGACTCAGTGAGCGATTATATGGAAAAACAGATGAGATCAGAACCTTGGTTTACAAGTATCTGCACTATATGTGATCAATGGCTGCCTGTTTTTTCTTGCGGGCGTTCCTGATGTGCACATTCAGTTCAAATCCCACCAACAGAACCAGTGAGTTCACAAACAACCAGATCAGCAAGGCAATCAGGGTTCCGATAGAACCGTAGAACTTATTGTAAGTGCTGAAATTGTTGATATATGCTGAAAACCCCACTGAAGTGATAATCAGGAAGAATGAACTCAATATACTTCCCGGGGAGATGAACCGGTATTTACTATGCTTGGCCGGAGCCAGGTAATAAAGTGAAGATATGCTGAAGAAAGTGCATATCAGGACAATCAGCCATTTCCCGTTCTGAAGCAGCGCAATCATGAATTTATTGGTGAGTATTCCTTTAGATTCCAGAAAACTGATGATGGTTCCGGTGAAAATGATCAGGACCACGGCAATCGAAATCAGCATACAGAAGATAAAGATCAGTACCAGGGAAATCAGCTGACGGTTGATCCAGGTACGGTTATCTGCTTTGTGAAAACTGGCATTAAATGCATTGATGAGGGCTGCGATACCCCCGATGGCAAAAAACAGCGAAAGAACGAAACCGACTGATAACAGGTCGTTCCTTTTTCTCATGACAATCTCCTGGATAGAGTTTTCGATGGCTCCGTAAACATTGGCGGGCATCAGGTCCTTGAGCGTGGTCATGAGCACCTGCTGAAAATTTTCGATCGGGATATATGGAATCATGGTGAACAGCACGATGATCGCAGGAAATACGGCCATGAAAAAATTATAGGCAATGGCTGAGGCCCTGGTGGTCAATGTGCCATTGTTCAGCCCTTTCATCAGGAATGAGGAGGTATCGTAGAGGGTCAATCCCTCAAATCCGGGTAGTACCATTCGTTTGGCTGCATCGCTGATTACTTCCGATACCGTTTGGAAGGGCCGGATCAGTTTAGCAAAAAAATCCCGGAATAATTTCATTATCAATATGATAAAGCTTTAAGGCTCATGTCTAAACTATGGATCTGATGGGTCAGGGCTCCGACGGAAATGTAATCCACCCCGGTCAATGCATATTCCCTGGTATTCCCGAGGCTGATTCCACCTGAAGCTTCAGTCTCTAACTGTCCGTTAATCAGGAGCACCGCTTCCCGGGTTTTTTCGGGAGTAAAATTATCCAGAAGAATCCGGTTGGCTTTTCCTATATGAAGAATTTCAACGACATCGGCCAGGCTTCGTGCCTCGATCTCGATTTTCAAATCCAGATTATTGTCAGTCAGATATTTGGCGGTTCTTTCAAGGGCTTGCCGAATTCCCCCGGCATAATCGATATGGTTATCTTTGATCAGGATCATATCGTACAAGCCGATTCGGTGGTTATGACCGCCGCCGATTCTGACTGCCTCTTTTTCGAGAAACCGCATATTCGGAGTTGTTTTCCGGGTGTCGAGGATTTTTGCACCCGTACCGCTGACCTGTTCAACAAACAAGGCTGTTTTGGTAGCAATTCCGCTCATGCGCTGGAGAATATTCAGCGAGAGTCTCTCGGTTTGAAGAATCGACTGCTGTTTGCCGGAAACGATCAGCGCCCGGTCTCCGGGTTTGATTCTTGATCCATCCGGGATCAGCACTTCCACCCGAAGTGAGGGGTCGAAAGTGGTAAACACCTTGCAAACCACACGGATACCGGCAAGAATGCCCTCCTGTTTGATCAGCAGAACAGCCTGTCCGGCTGCATCCGGCGGGATACAGGCCAGTGTGGTATGATCGCCGGTTCCGATATCTTCGAGCAGGGCATCGGATATGAACTTGTTGAGCAGGTCGCTGGTCATAGAATTGTTTTAATCAAAAGTATAAAGAAACTGTAAATTGGCGCGGAAATTGTAAATTCATCAGCCTAAAAATCATTAATCGATCTATGAAACAACCTGCAGAAATCAGGCTCCGCGACCTGTTGATCTCCTTTCGCTTTCTCCTGGTTGCAGGCATTGTTTTGCTGATTGCACTGATCATTGACCCGATCGCCCACCAAAAAGAGCCGGTAAAGGTTTCTCTGACCCAGGTTGAAAAAGACTTTCATCGGAAAATTAGCCTCCTTGAAAAAAATGCCAACGAAGCTTTATCCGGTTTATCGGAATCCGGATGGCCTGGGATTATGGTTCAGGATCAGGGATTTACTGAGAAATATGTGAGAGACGACGATGGTATTGCACTCTTTGTGTTCCGGCAGGATTCGATGCTTTTTTGGTCGGATAATTCTCTGGTTGTTGAAACTGCTGATCTTCTTCAGATGCAAACCGGCAGGGTATATAATTTGCTGAACTGCTTCGTTTACTCCCGGGTATATCAGTCGGATAATTATAAGGTTGTAGGCGTTATTTTCCTGAAGAAGTTCTTTCCCTACTCGAATGAACTGGTATCCAATGCATTTCTCATCGGCAGGAATATCCCGGCCTCCAGCCGGATCAGCATACCCCCGATGCCGGGTGCACTTCAGGTAACCGATGATCAGGGACGATTTGCCTTTTCGCTGATTCCCACTGAGGAGGTGACCACCAGAGATACCTTGCACTGGGTTACCCTTTGGTTGTATGTATTGGCCTTCCTGTTTTTACTGGTGTATTTCTGTGACATCATGCGACTGGCACTGCGCCTCAGATACTCAGGCTGGTGGTTACTGGCGCTATTGGGCGATCTGCTGATCGTCAGATGGTTTTTTTGGTATTTCCGCGAACCACATTGCATTTTTGATTTACCGTTTTTTACCTCTTTCGCTCATCCGGCCCTGTTCATCGAATCACGGGGGGATATGCTGATATCCATCATCCTGTTGGTTTTCTTTGCCATTTGGTTTTCACGTCACTTCGAACTGTACCCCGGACGCGGATACCTGCCTTCGGTTAAGAAGCGGCAGCGATTGGTCAATGGCTTGTCCCTGGCAGGATGGGGGATGGCAGTTGTTCTGTTTTTATCGACCATCTGGCTGACACGGTATTTGCTTGCTCAGCGATCGGGCCTCCTTGAGATATACCGGATACTCGACATCAATATCTCCAACCTGTCGGATTTTCTGATGATCGTGGGGATACTGATCTCATTTGTTCTGATGTTAAACCGCGTGATCAGCCGGATCAGGTCGAAAACCAGCTGGATCATGAGCATCGCGGGAATGAGTGTTCTGTCAGTCATCGGTTTCGGTTTAACCTGGAATCAGGGACTGGGTCTGAGCTGGGTGAGTGTGATCCTGTTTTTTCTCTTGTCGGTAGTTATCCTGATCGGGCAAAGGCATCCGGGAACCCGCATCAGAAAAGGGACTGCCACCATAATCCTGACATTGGTTGCTGCTTACATTGTTTATACCATCGACGAAGTCAATCAGGTTAAAGAGACCGTGCAGCACGAATTGATTCTGAGTAAGCTCTCCTCGGAGCATGACCAGATTGCTGAAATGCTTCTTACCCAGATTGATCCGGATATCAGGACCGATTCGATTCTTGCCGGTTATGTTCTCGATATGAGGATTAAACCCGATGATCAGCAGATGAGGATAACGAATTATTTGAAAAACAAATATTTCGGATTGTACTGGAATCGCTTCGAGATACAGGCCTATTCGTGCAATGCCGCAAGTCGTATGGTGATACAGCCAGATAACTCCGAAAGAGGCTGCCTCGAATTTTTCGTCGAAGGTAAGCGCGACCGGTTTGGGAAGGCATTGCCCGGAAAAAGTGGATTCTATTATCTGGATAATTTCGATGGAGTGACCGAGTATCTGGGCGTTTATGACAACTTCTCTAAGGATCCGTTGAATAAAACCAGTCTGATCATCAATATTTATTCCCGCTTTGTCGCTCAGGAACTGGGATATCCGGAGCTGCTGATCACCGGTAAGATCGACCGCGACAGTCTTGATCAGAGTTACTCTTATGCCAAATATCACATGGGAACCCTGCAGCTGACCAATGGTGATTTTGATTACAGCCTGACCAGCGACCTCTATCCTGGTGAACTCGGAAAGGTTGTTGAATTCAGGGCAAACGGATACAAGCACTGGATCAAGAAAATCGATAATAACAACGAAATCGTCATAAGCCGCCAGTCAAGCAAGTTCGGCGATAAAATGGTGGCATTTTCGTATGTGTTTGTTTTTCTGTTTCTGGGCTGGATTATTCTTGATACAGTCGGTTCCTTGCCCCGGAAAGGCATACGACCGGTACTGGGATTGAGGCAGCGGATTCAGTTTACGATGGTCACCTTTCTTATTTTATCATTTTTACTCATTGGCGGGGGCATGATTTATTATGTGGTAAGCCAGTATAAGAAAAGCAACCGGAAACTGATTGTGGAGAAGACGGAATCCCTGTTGGCGGATATCCAGGGCAAGATTGCCAGTGCTCAGGTGCTGACCCCGGAGTGGCACGACCAGAGCTTCAGGGGGTTGAATGAACTGATGGTGAAGTTTTCGTATGTGTTCAACACCGATATGAACATTTATGATACGGAGGGTAACCTGGTCATATCATCGCGCCCGGAGATATTTGAATATAACCTGGTTGGGCATAAAATGAATCCTCATGCCTATACAATGATGCACTTTGAGGGGAAACCGCTTTGCATTGTCAGGGAAAGCATTGAAAGCCTGGGGTATTATTCTTCCTATGTTCCTTTATACAATGAGTATAACAAGCTTCTCGGTTATCTCAACCTTCCTTATTTCAGCCGGCAGAGTGAAACAAACAGGGATATTTCCACCATTGTGGTGGCCATAGTCAATGCATTTTTTCTGTTGACCCTGCTGGCGGTTTTTTTGGCTGTTTTACTGTCGAACCAGGTGGCGCGCCCGTTGAATCTGCTTCAGGGTAAGATTGCAGGCCTGCGTTTCGGGCGGAAGAATCAGCCAATTGAGTACCAGCGCAATGATGAGATCGGAAGGTTGGTGAAGGAATATAACCGGATGGTGAGTGAGTTGCAGGCCAGCGCTGAAAAGCTTGCCCGGTCGGAGCGTGAGAGTGCCTGGCGTGAGATGGCACGTCAGATAGCCCATGAAATCAAGAACCCGTTAACCCCGATGAAGCTGAGTGTGCAGCATTTGCGAAAAGCCTGGAAAGACGGCGCTCCTGACCTGGATCAGTACATCGACCGGATGACCAATTCGCTTGTTGATCAGATCGATACCATGACAAAAATTGCGAATGAGTTTTCAAAGTTCGCACAGGTACCAGGGGCTCATTTCGAGGCGATCGATCTGAATGCAAAAATTCGGGGAATCGCCGGTCTCTTTGAAGATTTATGTACGGTAAAACTGGATGCGAATGAGCTGAATAATCGGGAAATCATGATTTTTGCCGATCCCGAGCAGGTGATCCAGGTTTTCAATAATCTGATCCGAAACGCGGTTCAGGCGGTTGAGGAAGGGGTTGAGCCGGTGGTGAACATATCGGTGGTGGCTGGCGAAGACACTGTGATGGTGAAGGTTGCCGACAATGGTGCCGGAATTCCCGAGGAGCTTCGATCCAGGTTGTTTGAGCCGAATTTTACGACGAAATCGTCGGGTATGGGCCTCGGACTTGCCATTGCCAAGAAAATCATGGAAGGTGCCGGTGGAAAAATCTGGTTTGAAACGGATAACGACACCGGTACTACTTTTTACCTCGAGTGGCCTGTTTTCAAACCGGAATAGTTACCAGATAATGACCGAGCTGGTATCCTTGTTGCTGATATTCAGACTTCGGTCGACGACAAAAAACTCATAACGGAAAGCATCGTAAGGCAGCGGATCGGCTGCAGAATACGGGTATTCGATGGTTACAGAAATGTCTGCAATCAGAGTCTTATTCTGGCCGCTTGGCGTCAGATCCGGAATGCGGTACCTTTTTAATCCACCGGGAGCCGGAACCTGGGTGAACGTCCCGTTTTCCTTCTTATATTCCTGTAAACAAAGGTTGTAATAATAGGCGCTATCCTGGTGGAACGGACCGGTTGTATCAGTCACACCCAGGCCCATGTCGCCATCGCCGTCGATCAGGTGAAAGGATAGCGTAACCCTTTTTACCGGATTGTCAAGTACATCCGTGGAGTCTTTTGAAGATACCCCGATAAAAGTGATTGCCGGTTCGTTGGGGTAATCCACAATTTTCTGGCAGGCTGGCAAAAACATCAGCACCGCAATATATTTAGCTGAAGATGACAGGCTGAATTTCATATCGGTTATTTTTCCCTGAAAAAGATCTGGAGCGGAACGCCGCTAAAGTTAAAGTTCTCACGGATTTTATTTTCAATATAACGCTTGTAAGGCTCCTTGATATATTGAGGAAGATTACAGAAAAAGGCAAATGAAGGAGTCTGGTTCGGAAGCTGGGTAGCGTACTTGATTTTAATGAATTTGCCTTTGATTGCAGGTGGAGGATAGGCTTCTATCATTTCCTGGAGAAGGTCGTTCAGCTTATGTGTCGGGATTTTCTGTGCCCGGTTGTTATATACCTCAACAGCTGTTTCAAGCGCTTTCAGCACCCTTTGCTTGGTGAGCGCCGAAGTGAATAAGATCGGCACATCCGTATATGGGGCAATGCGTTCGTGGATTTCCTTGGTAAAGGTTTTTACCGAATGGGTGTCTTTTTCAATCAGATCCCATTTGTTGACGAGGAGTACCACTCCCTTGCGGTTGCGTTGAATATTTCCGAAAATCGTAATATCCTGGGCTGTAACGCCTTCAACAGCATCAATCATCAGCAGGCAAACATCTGAGTTTTCTATTGCCCGGATGGATCGCATGGTTGAATAGAACTCCACATCTTCTGAAACTTTACCCCTCTTGCGAAGTCCGGCAGTATCAATGAGAAAAAAATCAAGTCCGAATTTCTGATATCGGGTATGGATGGAATCTCTGGTGGTTCCGGAAATCGGTGTGACGATATTCCGGTCTATTCCGAGCATCGCATTGATGAACGAGGATTTGCCCACATTCGGGCGGCCGACCACAGCGAATTTCGGGATATCAGGAATTTCTTCATCAAAAATGGCTTTTTCAAAAGCGCCGGTCACCGCATCCAGAAGTTCTCCGGTACCGGTTCCGTTCATCGCTGAAACCGGGTAAATATCTCCCAATCCGAGGCTATAAAACTCATTGGCCTCCATGAACCGTTTATTATTATCGGCCTTGTTAACAGCCAGAAAAGCCGGTTTTTTCACTTTGCGCAATATGCCGGCAACCGTTTTATCCAAGTCGGTTACTCCGGATTCCACGTCAACGGCGAAAATAATGACATCAGCTTCTTCGATCGCGAGGGTGATCTGTTTTCTGATCTCCTCTTCAAAAACATCTTCGGAGTCGGTAATATAACCGCCGGTATCGATCATCGAGAACTCGTACCCGTTCCAGAAGGCTTTTCCGTAATGACGGTCGCGGGTGACCCCGCTTGATTCATGAACGATAGCCTGCCGGGTTTGTGTGATCCGGTTGAAAAGGGTTGATTTGCCGACGTTTGGCCGGCCTACAATTGCAACAATATTAGCCATAATGATATTTTACGTATCAGAGTTCGTAGCCGAAGGATTTCAGGCTGTCGGGCCTGTTTCTCCAATCCTGTGAGACTTTTACGAACATTTCTAAAAAAACTTTCTTTTCGAAGAAAACTTCGAGATCTTTTCTTGCCTGCATGCCTACCTGTTTGAGTGAAGCACCTTTATGGCCGATAAGTATACCTTTCTGTGAGTCGCGCTCAACATAAATCACCGTACGAATGCGGATAATGTTTGCTTCTTCCTTGAACTCCTCGACCACAGGTTCAACTGAATAGGGTATCTCTTTCTGGTAGTTCTCAAGAATCGCGCCACGAATAATCTCTGTCACAAAAAACCGTTCCGGACGATCGGTCAGCTGATCCTGATCAAAATAGGGGGGATTTTCAGGCAATAATTCCAATATCCGGTTAAAAAGATTATCCAGATTGAATTTCAGGAGGGCAGATGTCGGGAATATCTCGGCTTTCGGGAAAATCCCCTGCCATTTTTCCACCAGTTCTTCGACCTGCTCCTGGTTGCTGATGTCGATCTTGTTCAGGATCAGTAATAGCGGGACCTCTGACTGTTGGACGATCGACAGGATATCCGGATTTTTATCGGAAGTTTCCTGAATATCGGTTACATAGAGCAGAATGTCGGCATCTGAAAGTGCCGATCTGGCAGCTTTGACCATAGATTCCTGCAGTTTGTATGCAGGTTTGATCAAACCCGGAGTGTCGGAATAGACTATTTGATAATCATCTCCATTGACGATACCAAAAATACGGTGGCGCGTGGTTTGTGATTTGGCTGTGATAACTGACAGCCGTTCCCCAACGAGTGCATTCATCAGGGTAGATTTACCCACGTTTGGATTGCCGATTATGTTTACAAATCCGGATTTCATTGCTTATTTATTCATTTTGAGCCAACCAACCTCTTTGGGAGTCATGTATCTCCATTTGCCTCGGGCGAGGGTTTTTTTGGTCAGTCCGGCGAAATAGACCCTGTCTAACTTAACAATCTCAATGCCTAAATGTTCAAACATCCGTCTGACAATTCTGTTTTTCCCCGAGTGGATTTCTACCGACAGATCTTTTTTGGAAGCGGGATCGATCAAAAAGACTGAATCCATTTTCATGACGCCGTCTTCGAGCTCGATGCCCTCAACCAGGGCTTTCATCATTTCATCGGTTACATTCTGAGCGGTGCGCACCTCATAGATCTTTTTAACATTGTATTTCGGATGGGTGAGTTTACTGGCCAGATCTCCGTCGTTGGTTAAGAGAAGAACGCCTGTGGTGTTCCGGTCGAGGCGTCCAACCGGAAATATCCGCTCGGTTGTGGCATCATGCACCAGGTCGAGCACCGTACGCCGGCCTTCGGGATCATCGGTGGTAGTGAGGGTATCCTTTGGTTTATTCAGTACAATGTACACCTTACGTTCGTTCCTGATCATTTTGCCGCTTACTTTCACGGTGTCGCCAGGGTTTACCTGAGTTCCCAGTTCAGTGACCTTTTGACCGTTAATTTCCACCACACCCTTTTTGATCAGCTCGTCAGCATCCCGGCGCGAGCAAATTCCCGAGGAGGCAATATAGCGGTTAATACGTACACTTTCGGGCCTCGGAGGCTTGATCACACTGATTGGTTTTCTGTTCACTATGACTTAATTTATTGAGATTGCAAAGGTTGGCAAAAAAAAGTTGCCGGTTGCAAAGTTATCACGAAAACTCAATACCTTGCCGGTTCTATACTCATCTTATGACATTAATTCCATCGATTTCAGGAATCCGGGGGACCATTGGCGGCCGCCCGGGTGAGGGGTTAACCCCATTGGACCTGGTAAAATTCACTGCAGCTTTCGGTACCTGGGCGCTGAACCAGGAAAATCAATCAGGTGCCCGACCCGTTATTGTTGTCGGCCGGGATGCCCGGGTATCCGGTACTCTGGTGGACTCCATAGTATGTTCCACATTAAATGCATTGGGCATCGACGTGATCAACGCAGGCCTGGCCACCACCCCGACGGTCGAGCTGGCTGTGACCTGCAGCAGCGCCATAGCCGGTATCATACTGACGGCCAGTCATAACCCGGCTCAGTGGAATGCCTTGAAGCTCCTTGACCGGAACGGAGAGTTTTTGTCTGACACGGAAGGAAAGAAAGTGCTGGCCCTGGCTGCGGCACAGGAATTTGAGTTTGCTCCCGCTGATCAGCTGGGAACATCTGTAGCGAAAGATTTTTTGCCTTATCATATCCGTAGGGTTCTGGATCTGCCCGAGGTCGACCGGGAGGCAATTGCAGCAGCCGGGATCAGTGTAGTGGTTGATTCGGTTAACTCGGTGGGCGGGTTTGCAGTACCTGCATTGCTCGAAGCTTTGGGCGTCAAACAGGTGGTTTCGCTGAACGGGGTTCCCGACGGGAAATTTGCCCATAATCCTGAGCCACTCCCCGAGAACCTGACCGAACTGGCCGGGGAAGTCGTGAAAAACAAGGCTGATCTCGGCATTGCTGTGGATCCCGATGTTGACCGGCTGGCTTTGGTCAATCAGGACGGCACCTTTTTTGGGGAAGAATATACACTCGTTGCTGTGGCAGATTATCTGCTTACCGGAAAAAGTGGCAATACTGTTTCAAATTTATCATCCAGCCGGGCACTCCGGGTGGTTACCGAAAAGCATGGAGGAAAATATCGGGCAACGCCTGTTGGGGAAGTCAATGTGGTCGCCGGAATGAAAGAAACCGGTGCCCTGATCGGGGGCGAAGGCAATGGAGGCATCATATTTCCGGCCCTTCATTACGGCAGGGATGCGCTGGTTGGGATCGCCCTTTTCTTAACACACTTTGTTCAAAGCGGGAAAACCATGACCGGAATCAGGAATGAACTGCCTTTTTTCGAAATGGCCAAAAAAAGGATCGAACTGCCTGCCGGATCTGAAATTGACCGGGTATTTACGGTAATTGCCCAAAAATATGACAGATATCCCTGTATTACATCCGACGGTTTGAAAATAGAATTCCCGGAAAGCTGGGTACACCTGAGAAAATCAAATACCGAACCAATCATCAGAATCTATTCAGAGGCCCATTCACTCGAGGAGGCCGACCGGCTGGGAAATCAAATAGTTCAGGAAATCCGCGATTTTGTTAAGAATTGTTAAAAATCGGGAATTGGAGGATGTTTATTTTATCAAACTGAATCGTTAGAGTAAGTTTGCAGCCGGATAATTTTTTTCGACAATCTTACTAATCCATTTTGTTATGAAAAGACGTTGGATCTATGGGGTAATATTTGCAGTGATCCTTGCAGGTGTTTTAATTTACAGTGCTTCCCGGAAGGAGAAGGTCGTCATGATCAAAGCGGTGGTTGAATCCGGACAGTTTGATGTTATTGTCAGCACTACCGGTGAACTGCAGGCACTGAATTCTGTAGATATTCGCGGGCCTGAAGGATTACGTGAAGCCAGGGTTCACAATGTAAAACTGGTTGACCTGATACCGGAAGGAAGTGTTGTGAAAACAGGCGATTACATTGCAAGTCTGGATAAAACCGATGCCACCAGCTCTCTTCAGTCAATGGAAGATCAGATTGAAAAGGATGAGGCATCATTGCGTCAGACACAGCTTGATACCACCATGAGCTTGCGTGAATACAGAAATCAGATCAAGGATCTTGAGTATACATTGGAAGAGAAACAGATCATCCTTGACCAATCGAAATTTGAACCACCGGCAACTATCAGGCAGAATGTAATGAACCTGGATAAGGCCAAACGGGCTTATGAACAGGCTAAGACCAACTATTCGCTGCGCAAGGAACAATCCGAAGCTTCAATGACGAAAGCCGAGATCAGTCTGAAAAGGCAGTATCAGCAAAGGGATGAACTGAATAAAGTACTTGATGCCTTTACGGTGTATGCTCCTCAGGATGGGATGGTTATTTATAAAAAGGAGTGGGGCGGGACCAAACGCAAAGTGGGATCCCAAATATCTGCATGGGATCCGGTGGTGGCCACACTGCCTGATTTGTCGAAAATGATTTCGAAAACTTATGTTAATGAGATAGATATCAGCAAGATAAGTGTTGGACAGATTGTTTCCATTGGAGTTGATGCATTTCCGGATAAGCGCTATACGGGTAAAGTATCTGAAGTAGCCAATGTCGGAGAGCAATTGCCCAATTCAGATGCCAAGGTATTTGAGGTGAGTGTGTTGCTCAATGAAAGTGACACCACACTTCGTCCGGCGATGACCACCGTGACCCAGATAAAAACCAACTCGTATGACCATGTGAGCTTTATTCCGCTTGAAGCGGTTCATTCGACTGATTCCATGTCCTATGTTTATCTATCCTCGGGAAATATTCGCCAGATTGTGGATTTAGGTGAAGCCAATGAAAATTTCATCATCGTAAACGAGGGGTTGAAGGAGAAAGACGAGGTTTTTCTTACAGTTCCTGAAGGCGGAGACAAGTGGGAATTTAAAGGCCAGGATATCTATGAAAAAGTAAAACAACGCCGGATTCTTGAAGAGAAGAAGAAGAAGGAGAACATGGAGCGGATGCAGCGTGAACAGGCCGAACGTATGAAGATGATGGATCAGGCCGGACCGCAGGGTATGCCGGGCATGGATATGAAAAATCTGACCAAGGAACAACGCGAAGCGATGCAAAAAATGATGAAAGGCGGCAATGGCGCAATGATGCAGCGTAGGGGTCCGGCTCCTGCCGGTGGTGCAGGTGGAATGAAAATGCAGTCACAACGCTAATCTATCAATTATGTTCAGAAGGTATTTCCATGATATTATTATCGCTGTTGAGGCCATCACAGCCAATAAGGTGAAATCGGTGCTTACCGCTCTCGGTATCATCTTCGGTGTGGCCGCGGTGATCAGCATGCTGGCGATTGGCCAGGGTGCGCAGAAGGAAATTCTGGATCAGATCAAACTGGTTGGTGTGAACAATATCATTGTTGAACCGATTGTTGATCAATCCTCCTCTTCCTCATCTGGCTCTTCTGAAGAAGGGAATAAGGAAACGAAGAAATTTTCCAATGGATTGAATCTGTTGGATGTTCAGGCAATTTTGGAGGTTATCCCTTCAGTAAAAGCCGTGAGCTCAGAAATTCAGTTAAATACATTTGTTCAGCATAACCAGATCCGCCGTCCAACCGTTTTAATGGGCGTTAGCCCTTCATACTTCAATCTTTTCAACCTGAGTCTCGAAAGAGGTGATTTATTCAATATCATCCACGAGGATGAAGGTCAGGCCGTGTGCGTGATCGGGTCAGATGTGGCTTCATTGCTTTTTCCGGCTGAAAACCCACTTGGCCAATACATCAAGGTTGGGCAGAACTGGCTGAGAATAATCGGGATATTAAGACAACGTGATGTTGTGGTTGCTTCATCATCTGCCGGGCTGGGCATTTCAAACACCAATGATGAGGTATTCATCCCCTCAAAAACGATGTTGATTCGTTACCTGAACAGGGCTATCGCCAATCGGAAGATGGGAGAAGTTTCTTCAGGAATGCAGGTATTCATGGGCAGGGGTATGATGATCTCTTCAACCCTTACCACCGGCTCCGAATCAGGGACCACGGAAGCAGTTAACTATAATCAGCTCGACAAAGTTGTTGTTCAGGTTAACAAAACCGAAGAACTTAAAACCACTACTGAAATTATGACCCGGATGCTGATGCGCCGTCATAACGGGGTGGCAGACTTCAAGATAACGGTTCCTGAGCTGTTGCTCAAACAGGAGCAACGCACCAAGGATATTTTCAATATCGTACTCGGGGCAATTGCAGGCATCTCGCTGATCGTCGGAGGTATCGGGATCATGAATATCATGCTTGCCTCGGTTATGGAGCGAATACGTGAGATCGGTACCCGACAGGCTATCGGAGCTTCACGTAAGGATATTGTTTTCCAGTTTTTGTCAGAATCGACCTTGATCAGCATCGTAGGAGGACTAATCGGAGTTGTTTTGGGGATTATTTTATCGGCAATGATTACGCAATTTGCAGATATTAAGACGATTGTGACGCCATTTTCAGTAATTATTGCATTTGGTGTTTCTGCCGCTGTAGGTATTATCTTTGGATATCTTCCGGCCAAGCGTGCTTCGGAGCATGACCCGGTTGAATCATTACGGGCCTAGAACCACCATTTAAAGTATCGAAATAAAGACCTTACCACATGAGAAAGAACGTTTTTTCATTATTGGCAATTGTTGTGTTGTTCCCCATGCTTTTGCCGGCACAGACGGCATCGGTAACGCAACTCGACTTGCAGAAAGTTATCACCCTGGCTCAATCCAATTCGCTGGACGCATTGCTGGCCAAACATCGTTTCCGCAGTAATTACTGGTCATTCCGGTCGTACAAGGCCAATTACCTTCCATCAGTTTCTTTGCAAACCGACCCCGTTGATCTGAGCCGGTCGATCAAAAAAAATGATGTGCTCGACGAGAACGGTGAGTGGGTAACAAAGTATGCCCGGTCGAATACGTTAAGTTCCACGGTGAGCCTAGAGGTTAGTCAGAATTTGCCGATCACCGGCGGAAGGTTTTATATCAGCTCGGAGTTAGGGCGGCTCGATCTGCTGAATTCTGATCCTGCTGAATTAATGTCGACGCCGATCAGTATTGGTTTGGTTCAGCCACTTTTCGGGTACAATCAGTTTAAATGGGAGAAAAAGATCGAACCACTGAATTACGAATTGGCCAAGAAAAATTTCCTCAGCTCCATGGAGGAGGTTAACCTGAAGGCGGTACGCTATTTTTATGACATGGCATTGGCCCAGATGAATGTTAAAACCTCAGCCTTTAACAAGGCCAATAACGATACCCTTTATCAGATAGCCAAAGGACGGTTTGAGTTGGGGATGATTGATCAGGGTGACCTGATGCAAATGGAGCTGAACCTTTTGACCAGTACGGATGACCTGAACAAGAATATTTTGGATCTGGCGGTCAAAAAATCCAACCTGAGTATCTTTCTTGGATTTACCGATAAAATCAATATCGAATTAATTACTTCGCTTGATGTTCCAAAACTGGAGGTCGATGTGGAAAAAGCCCGTGCACTGGCCATGGAGAATAATCCAACGATGCTTTCTATACAGTCGTCGATCCTGACCGCGGAGCAAAATTTGGCCAAGCAGCAGGCGGATGCACGGTTTACGGCTAGCCTGATTGCCAGTTACGGATTGACTCAGAGAGCCGAGGATCTTGAGGCTGTTTATAAAGATCCCGGCGAGTCACAGCGGCTGAATGTCGGATTGTCGATTCCTGTTTTGGACTGGGGAATGCGCCGTGGGAAGGTGAAGATGGCCAGATCGAGTCTGGATGTGGCCAAAGTAAGTGGGGAGCAAACGAGAATTGACTTTGAACAGGAGGTTTTCCTGGGGATCATGCAGTTTAACATGCAGGATGACCAGCTGATTCTTGCCGCAAAAACTGATACCATCTCCAGAACCCGATATGACATTACCAAGCAGAAATTCATGCTGGGCAATGTGGATGTGTTGAAACTCAATGATGCGCTTGCTCAGAAAGATAGGGCCATAACCAATTATATGAGTGCACTGAGGACCTATTGGAACTATTTTTATACGGTGAGAAAAACCACTTTGTGGGATTTCGAAAAAAACATACCGCTGGAACAGAATTATGACGACCTGATTAAATAGATTATTAGATGATTGCGAAGAGGCAATTCCCAATAGGAATTGCCTCTTTTTTTTCAAATAATTCGTTTATATTTGCGCGTTCTATAGAAGAACTTATCATTTAGAGTAATTTAAAACGATTCAAATGCGTAATAAAGGAGCGATCAAGTGGATAGCGATCTTGATGACTTTGGTTTGCCTCTACCAGTTGTCCTTCACGGTAGTGACCTACCGTATTGAAAAGAAGGCCAATGAGTATGCTAAAGGAGATTCCAAGAAAAAAATCTTTTATAAAGATTCACTTTCAGGGGTACCGGTTTACAACTTCCTTTGGATGAAGAATTACACCTACCGCCAGTGTCAGGAGAGGGAATTCAACCTCGGCCTCGACTTAAAAGGGGGTATGAACGTAATGATGGAAGTGTCAGTTGCCGATGTAGTAAAATCGTTATCAAATAATTCTAACGATGCAACTTTTACACGGGCTTTGGCACTGGCCAGAGAGAGGCAGTCAAAGACACAGGATGATTTTGTGACCATTTTCGGAAAAGCCTTTGAAGAGGTCGATCCAAATGCCAAGCTGGCTTCGGTTTTCAATACCATTCAGCTCCGCGATCGTATTCAGTACAACTCAACCAATGCCCAGGTATTGGATGTGTTGCGTGCTGAAACAAAGATTGCCATCGCTAACTCTGTAAAAATTCTCCGTGCTCGTATTGACCAGTTCGGTGTTGCTCAACCTAACTTCCAGGAAATGGGAACAGCCGGTCGGGTTCTGATCGAATTGCCGGGTATCAAGGATCCGGAACGTGTCAGAAAATTGCTGCAGGTTTCGGCTAAACTCGAGTTCTGGGAAACCTATGAAAACAGTGAGGTTTTTGAGTTTTTGAAGAGTGCTAACGCCAAAATGAAAGAGCTGCAGACGGTGGCCGCTGCACCAGCAGATACTACCGGAAAAACTCCGGAACAGATTGCTGCTGCTAAAGCTGATACCACAAAAACCGGTTCTTTACTCGATAAGCTGCAGAAAGATTCCACCAAGGCGTCAAAAGACTCCAACATGGAAGATTTCAAGAAAGAGAATCCCCTGTTTGGGCTTTTGCAGCCAAATACTGACAACAACCAACGTTTATTGCAGGGTCCGGTTGTGGGTATTTCGCACTTCCGCGATACCGCTGCTGTAAACCGCATTCTGGCTACGCCGCAGGTTAAAAGCATTTTCCCGTCATCCCTGAAACTCCTGTGGTCAGCAGCATCACTCGATAATAATCCCGAATGGTTCTCTTTGGTTGCCATTAAAATCAGCAACCGTGACGGCAAACCGGCACTCGACGGCACCATGGTGGTGAATGCCAAGAGCGATATCGGCGGCACAGGAAACAAACCGGAAGTTTCATTGAGAATGAACGGAGAGGGTACAAAGATCTGGCAACGTTTAACCAAAGAGAACGTCGGCAGATCAATTGCCATTGTCCTTGACGATTACGTAAGATCAAATCCGACCGTTCAAACGGAGATTTCCGGCGGAAGTTCTTCGATTTCCGGTGGTGGTATGACGATTCAGGAAGCCCAGGATTTGGCCAACATCCTGAACGTAGGACGCATGGATGCTCCGGCCAAAATTGTTCAGGAAGATATTGTAGGACCATCACTGGGGCGTGAAGCCATCAATAGCGGTCTCGTCTCTTTTGCACTGGCATTCCTGCTGATCCTCGGATACATGGTATTCTTCTACAATAAATCAGGTTTGATCGCAAACATCGCACTTCTCTGTAACGTATTCTTCCTGATTGGCATCATGGCATCTTTGGGTGCTGTACTTACTCTCCCGGGTATCGCCGGTATGGTTCTCTCCCTGGCTATGTCAGTGGATGCAAACGTTATTATCAATGAGCGAATCCGTGAGGAACTTCGAGCGGGTAAAGGCGTCAAACTTGCGGTGCGTGAAGGTTTCAAACATTCCATGTCGGCTATTATCGACGGAAACGCAACTTCCATTCTGACGGGTGTTGTTCTGTATATTTTCGGTTCAGGTCCGATCCGCGGTTTTGCCACTACTTTGGTAATTGGTATTTTGACCTCCCAGTTTACGGCTGTATATGTTTCCAGATTAGTGTTCGAAAGACTTCTGGATAAAGAAAGAAAACTGTCATTTGGTACCAAACTGACTGAGAATTTCCTGCATGGTGCCAAAATCAAGTTCCTGGGCAAAAGAAAATATGCTTACATTTTTTCTGCTACCCTGATCGTTATCTCACTGGTATCCATTTCTATTCGTGGCTTCAACCTGGGTGCTGATTTCACCGGAGGCCGGATCTATATTGTAGAGTTTAATCAGCCCGTCAACCCCGAAAATCTGGCAAACACCCTGGAATCTAAATTGGGAGGGAACCTTCCGATGGTGACAACATTCGGTAACGCCAACAGGGTTAGAATAACCACTAAGTATCTGATCAAGGTTAACGATGCTAATACAACAGAAAAAGTAACTGCAGCTGTTTTCGAAGGTTGTCAGCCTCTGCTCCCGGCAGGAACCGACCTGAAGACTTTCACTACCGTTAATGTAAAACAAAGCTCCCTCGTTGGACCTACAGTCGCCTCCGACATTGTCCGGTCTGCCGTTCTTGCTATCGTTTTTGCCCTGATCGGTATCTTTATCTATATCTTTATCAGGTTCAGAAACTGGCATTTCGGTTTGGGCGGTGTTGTTGCACTGTTCCATGATACCATCATCGTTTTGGGCGCTTATTCGCTGTTATACAGTATCACCCCGTTTCCGATGGAAGTTGACCAGACATTCATTGCCGCGATCCTGACTATTATCGGATATTCCATCAACGACTCCGTTGTAATCTTCGACAGGGTTCGTGAATATACCGGACTCTACCGCAAACGTGACCGGAAGGATATTATTAATGATGCTATCGATTCTACACTTGGACGTACTCTGAATACCATGGGTATTACCTTGTTCGGTTTGCTGGCTATCTTTATTTTCGGTGGCGCTTCATTGCGCGGATTCATGTTTGCCATGCTGATCGGTATTATATTCGGTACCTACTCCACCATCTTTATCGGATCGGCTCTGGTTTATGATCTGGATTTACGAAAAGAGAGAAAGACCCTGAAAGCCCAAAAAGCTATAGAATAACCTGAAAAACCCCGGAGTTAACCTCCGGGGTTTTTTTTTATATCTTTGTTCAAAATTCGTTTTCATGGGCGGAGGAGAGATCATCGTAATTCTATTGGCTGCCTTGTTGCTTTTCGGAGCTGATAAGATGCCTGAAATTGTCAAGGGTATGGCCAAGGGCATGGGAGAGTTCCGTAAGGTGTCGAACGACCTGAAACGCGAATTCAATGAGTCAACCGAAGATATCCGCAATGATCTCAGCGACCTGACTAATGACATCAAACAAAATGCCGCCGATGCCAGCAAAAATATCCAATCCTATGTTGACGAATCCGAAGTTGCCAAGGATATCAAGGATGTTGACAACACACTAAAGGGATAGCCGGATTAACTTTTTTTAACAGATTTTCGTTTCCCATACTGACATAGAACTCTTTTCAGGGAATTCTAAATTCTATCTTTACGGCAAAAATTGCTGTATGAAGAATATTCTTCTGGGATTGTTCCTGTTACTGCCAGTACTCTCTGCAAATTGCCTGAATGAAAAAAAACTGCTTTCAGCTGTCCGTTCAACCGGCAAAATAACCATTGATGGAGTACTGAATGAACCAGATTGGCAGATTGCAATTCCAGGCGCTGACTTTGTAACCTATTCACCCACCATTGGCTTACCGGCAAGCCAAAAAACTGAGGTCAGGGTGCTTTACAGCAATAATTCGGTTTACTTTGGGGTCTATCTGCACGACAATGCCCCCGACAGTATTAAGCGTGAACTGACCAAACGGGATGAGGTTTCGTACGGTAATGTTGACCGGTTCGAGATTTCTCTGAATCCTTACAATGACGGGCAAAACCTGTTTCAATTTGAAATCTCGGCAGCCAATGTTCAGAGCGATGCCAAACAATCTTCCGCCTCTAAAGAGGACAATAATTCTTACTATTCTGGTGATGTTTCATGGAATTCTGTGTGGTACAGCAAGGTTAACATTACCAGCGACGGATGGATACTCGAAGTAGAAATACCGTTCGCTGCGCTTCGCTTCCCAAAACAGGATGTGCAGATCTGGGGTGCAAATTTTCAACGAACCGTAAGGCGTTCCCGCGAAATCACCACCTGGAATCCGGTAGACCGGAAATTCGGAGAAGAGAGCCAGGTTGGAGAACTAATCGGTATTCAATCGGTAAAATCTCCTATCCGGCTTGAATTGTATCCGTTTGCTGCAGGTTATTACGAGTTTTCTCCGGATGGCAACGGTTCATCCTATGCGGCAGGTATGGACCTGAAATATGGTATTAATGACGCTTACACACTCGATATGACCCTGATCCCTGATTTTGGCCAGCGCAAATCGGATCAGCTTGTGCTCAATTTGACTCCATACGAGGTGAAGTATCAGGAAAACCGGCAGTTCTTTACTGAGGGAATGGAACTATTCGACAAATCCGGACTCTTCTATTCACGCAGGATCGGAAAAACACCATCTGGATATTATAACGTGCATACCGGAGAAGGAGAGGTTATAGAAAAGAATCCGGAAGAAACCAAACTGATTAATGTTACGAAAATATCCGGGCGAAATACCCGGAATCTGGGGGTTGGATTCCTGAATGCCATGACGGCAAATACCTATGCCGAAATTTCAGATTCCAGGGGGCATAAACGCCGTGAATTAACCGATCCGTTCAGCAATTACAATATGGTTGTCATTGACCAGGTATTCGGACGGAATTCCTATGTCAATCTCACCAACACGAATGTGATAACTCCTTCGACTACCCGAATGGCAAATGTGACCAACGCCTCGGTGAAGCTGAGGGATAAGGATAACCGTTACGGAGTTTCAGGAAGCGTGGCAGTCAGTCTGATATACGATTCACTGAGTGGCAAGCCGGTTTCAGGCCAGGCGCTGAATTTCGGGATCGGCAAATACGGCGGTGCCTTTACGGCATCGTACAATGCCGGGCTGATTACCGATACCTACAATCAAAGCGATATGGGCTATCTGAAAACGAATAATATCATGGAGCATGAGATTTCCCTGTCACACCGGTTTCTCGAACCTTTCTGGATATTAAACAGCCTTTCAAACAGCCTGGGCTTCGAATACAACATGATCTATAATCCATCAAAATATGCAGAGTTTTCCGTTGACTGGAATACTCATCTACTGTTTAGAAGTTATGCCGATACACGGATTTCTATCGAGCTGACTCCTTTTGAAACGCATGACTGGAACGAGCCAAGAGTAGCAAGCCGGTATTTTGTCAGACCTGCCTCCCTGATGATTGAGCTGGGCGGCTCAACGGATTATCGCAAAAAAGTTGCCTTCGACGGAGAATTCGTCTTTTATGGCAATTCCCGGGGAAACCGTTTTACTCAATATGGGATAAGTCCCCGCCTGAGGCTGAACGATAAATTCAGCTTAACCCCGGGTTTCTCTTATTCCATCGATCATGGCGACGAAGGCTTCATGACAAATCTGGGTAATGATTCCCTGGTATTCGGGGAAAGGAACCTGAAAACGGCGATTTCATCCCTGACGGGTTCCTATGTTTTTAACAACAAATCAGCTTTAAGCCTGTCGATGCGCCACTATTGGCGACAGGTGAATTATCTGCATTATTATTTACTCGGTGCTGACGGGAATCTGTTGGATTACCCGGGATACCGGGATAATGCGGATCTTGATTTTGAAAGCTACAACATCGATTATAATATCTTCAATATCGATCTCGAGTATTCATTGAACTTTGCTCCGGGGAGCTATCTGACACTGGTTTGGAAAAACAATATTCTGAAAAGCGACAATATCAAGGCGGCAGAGCCTTTCCTGACCTATTGGGAGAATTTCAGGGGGACGTTGTCATCGCCACAGACCAACTCGTTTTCGCTCAAGATTATCTATTATCTCGATTATAAGCGGGTGCTGCCGGGTAAGAACAGGTAGCCTTTGCCGGAGACCGATTATTCCGTTACTTTTACCGGAGAAAAGGTTTAATTATGATCCGCATTCGGGAAATCAGCAAGTCGTTCGGGAACCTTGAAGTACTCAAAGGGATTGATCTGGATGTTGCATCCGGAGAGATTGTGTCGATCGTTGGCCCCAGCGGAGCCGGTAAAACCACGTTGCTTCAGATTATGGGCACCCTCAACAGGCCTGATGCCGGACAAATCTGGATCCGTAATACCGAGATCAGCTCCATGGATGATCGAAAACTGGCCACATTCAGGAACCGTGAAATTGGTTTTGTTTTTCAGTTTCATAATCTGCTGCCTGAATTTACCGCTATCGAAAATGTTTGTATCCCGGCTTTTATTTGTAAAACTCCTCGGGTCACTGCTATGAAAAGAGCGGCTGAATTGCTGGATTATCTGCGTCTTACTGACCGAATGGAACATAAGCCGTCAGAACTGTCAGGAGGCGAAAAGCAACGTGTGGCTGTTGCACGAGCTCTGATGAACAATCCGGCGGTGATACTGGCTGACGAGCCGTCGGGCAACCTGGATTCTGAAAATCAACGCGACCTTCACCAGCTGTTTCTGCGTTTAAGGGATGAATTTCACCAGACCTTTGTGATCGTAACCCACGATACTACGCTGGCTACCTTGTCGGATCGCGTCATCACCATGCGCGACGGCCGGATTGCGGTCAATTGAATAATGGTCGGGATTAACCAACAGGAAATCAGGGATCTGCTTATTGCCAAGCACGATCAATACAACCGTCCAGAATTTATTCTGAATGATCCGATACAGGTGCCTCATTCATTTTCAACCAGGGAGGATATCGAGATTGCCGCATTTCTGACTGCCACCATCGCCTGGGGAAACAGATGCTCTATTATAAAAAGCGCGTCAAATCTGATGGACCGGATGGACCGGGCACCTTTTGACTTCATTCGGTCGGCTGACGACCAGGATATGAACAGGTTGGATGGTTTTGTCCATCGGACCTTCAATTCAACTGATCTGAGCTGTTTTGTCAGGAGCCTACAGCAAATTTATCTGGTTCACGGAGGACTTGAAAAGGTGTTCACTGCAGGATGTCAGAAAAATGGCGTTTACGGTTCACTCACTCATTTCAGAAAGGTGTTTGTGGATTCAGGTTTGTCGGGTAGAACCTTAAAACATGTTTCGGATGTTGAAAAGGGCTCCGCGGCAAAGCGGCTTAACCTTTTCCTGATGTGGATGGTGCGCCATGATAACAGGGGAGTGCATTTCGGGTTATGGAAAGAGATTTCTGCTGCTGACCTGATGATCCCTCTGGATACCCATGTCGCCAGAGTTGCACGGTCGATCGGACTGTTGAACCGGAAAACCAATGACTGGCAGGCGGTTTCTGAACTCACTGCGGCTCTTCGGAAACTGGATCCCGAAGATCCGTGTAAGTTTGATTTCAGTTTATTTGGATTGGGTTTATTTGATCATTTCTGATATGTCAAACGATTGGTTCCGGTTTCGTGAATTTCTGATCCGCCAGGAGCGATCGGCCATGAAAGTGGGTACCGACGGCGTGTTGCTGGGCGCCTGGGTTGATTGTGATAAGCGTAACAGAATAATGGATGTTGGAACAGGAACCGGTCTGGTAGCGCTCATGCTGACTCAGCGGAATCACCATGCTTTGATCACTGCAATCGAGATCGATCCTGAGGCAGCGAACCAGGCAAGGGAAAATGTAAATGCCTCACCGTGGGCTGATCGGGTGGAGGTTTCTCAGGGAGATTTTTTAGTGTGGGTAACGGCTGACCATAAATTCGATCTGATCATTTGTAATCCGCCATTCTTTACCCGGTCGCTGAAAAATCCGGATATTCAAAGATCTGTCGCCAGGCATGATGATGGACTTCCCCTTGCCTCATTAATGGCAAAATCGACAAAACTGCTGGAATCGTCCGGAAATTTGGCTTTGATTTTGCCGGCTGACCGGGTTTCGGAAGCTTTGGATACTGCCTCGGCTAATTCCTTGCACCTGCACAGGCGAACGGATGTCAGGGGAAAGGTCGATGCTCCCGTAAAACGATCGCTTCTCCAATGGGGTAAAGAACCACTGGCCCCCGAAATCTCAGAGCTGGTCATTGAAACCGGTCAGCGGGGAGTGTATTCCGATGAATATCGCAGGCTGACCGAGGCGTTTTATCTGCCCTGAAAAAGGCATAGGGCAAAGGGCATAGGGCAGTGCCCTCGAAGCGTTGTCATCCCGGCGAAGGCCGGGATCTTGTCCCGAAACGCGCAGGCATACGATAGCGTTCCTTTGCATAATTCCGTGTTTTGCAAGAACACTTTTGGCGAACCCGGAGAAGTGCGACGGGATCCCGACTTGCGTCGGGATGACAAGGCTCCGAGAGATTGCCCTGAATTAGTTTTCTACCTCTTCCTCAATGAATTTTATTCCATGCTGTTCCAGTTCCGTCAAAATCGGCAGATAGAATTCGGGCTTGGTCGGTACCTGAACACCCGTGGCGAGAATCGTGCCGTTCAGTACAAGGCGCGTGGCAATGGCCAGAGGAGTACCCACCGTCATAGCCATCGCAGTCTGGTGCTGGTCTTTCCCGACTACCACCAATGAGGATTTGTGCTGGTGGGCTTTTCCCTTATACTGATAATCATAAATGTGTTGCATGACGATGATATCCTTATCATTGGGTTCCAGTCCCCATTTCTGCTCCAGTTTGTGTTGGAGAATCTGGGCCGGGGTGGCATTTGACAAACCAACGGGTGTTTCGTCGAACATCCCAGCCACGATAATTTGCTTCATCAGCACGCCCGCTGCCGGGATATTCAGATAAGAAGCGAGCCTTTCCTGAATGGTGCCTTCGCTGCCGGATGGCAGAAATGTATCTGTAAACTGATGCCAGGTCTGATTGCCTGAATAATCCATGGTGTAGCTGTCGTCAGTCATGCCGAGTTGAACAAAAATATTCCAGGCCTCGCAGTATCCGGGGCGCCGCATGGTGCCGCGGATCAGGGTTTTGATATCCGGCAGGTTGTAAACCTCCCGGTATTTCAGGGAGTCGCGGTTCGGATAAACTTCAAATTCGCCCAGGTCAAGAACGGAGATCCTTTCGGCTGACCGGTACAATTGATGGTATGGGATATACTTATACTGTCCGTCGCGGATGTACATCGATGTACCCTGCCCGGCCAGGACAACATTCCTCGGGTTCCAGGTAAACTTATAGTTCCATGGATTATTATCGTATTCCGGAGCAATCAGTCCGCCGGTATACGACCTGAAACCGGTCAGTGTGCCTCCTTTGGAACGGATTTCATTGATTCCTCGCATAGCCGACATGTGGTCGATGCCCGGATCGACACCCAGCTCGTTGAAAAGCAACAGTCCTTTCTGCCGGGCCTGATAATCCAGACGGCGCACCTCGGGAGAAACATACGAAGCGGTCAGCATACTCCGGCCGGCGGCCAGACAGGCTTCTGCCACCATGGGGTGAAACCTTGCCGGTAACATCGAAATGACTAAATCTGAATCTTTGATTTGTTTGATTTTATCAGCCTCATTGAAAATGTCAAAGGCAATGGCTTTCCCACGGGGATGGCCATTGATTTTCAACTCCGCAGCTTTCGGGTCGATATCGCCGACCGTGAGTTGCCAATTTTCTTTTTCAGCATGTACGAGCAAATAATCAATCAGGCTTGAGGTGCTTAATCCGGAGCCCAGGATCAGAATTCGTTTCATTTTTTTCAGGTATTCGGTTGTTCAGCTAAAGTAAACAATTGCGTTGGGATCAGAACGATTTGATCAAGGCAACTAAAGGATAAATTTTATCTTTGTTCAAATCGAAATTAAGAGGATGGCCTTAAACGAACCACTGGTGGATACCCCGCTGATGCGGCAGTATATGTCGGTAAAACACAAATACCCCGATGCAGTATTGCTGTTCAGGGTTGGGGATTTTTATGAAACCTTTTCCGATGATGCAATCAAGGCCTCAAAAATCCTGGGTATCACGCTAACCCGACGGGCCAACGGCGCTGCCTCCTTTGTAGAGCTGGCCGGATTTCCCTATCATGCACTGGATACCTATCTGCCTAAACTCGTCAGGGCAGGTGAACGGGTGGCCATTTGTGAACAGCTCGAAGACCCCAAGCTGACCAAAAAAATCGTTAAAAGGGATGTTACTGAGCTTATTACGCCCGGTGTTTCGATTAATGACCAGATCCTCGAACACAAGGAGAATAATTTTCTGGCAGCCGTTCATATCGATCGTCAGGCCGCCGGGGTTTCGTTCATGGATATCTCGACCGGCGAATTTGTCACCGCCGAGGGCTCTTTTGAATATATCGATAAACTACTGAGCAATTTTGCCCCGAAGGAGGTTCTTTTCGAGCGGGGTAAGGAAAAATTGTTCGAAAGTTATTTCGGATACAAGTTTTACACCTATAAGCTCGACGACTGGATTTTTACGGCAGATGCCGCCAACGAAAGGCTGCTTCAACAATTTGAAACCGCCTCTTTAAAAGGCTTCGGTATTGCCAATATGGAGTATGCCACCATTTCCGCTGGTGCAATTCTTCATTATCTCGATATTACCCAGCACGAACGAACAAAACACATTCTTTCGATTGCACGAATCGAGGAAGATAGCTATGTGTGGCTCGATAAATTTACAATCCGTAATCTGGAACTTTTTCAGTCAATCAATGAAGGCGGCAAAACGCTGATCGATGTGATTGATCAGACTATATCTCCGATCGGTGCCAGACTGCTGAAAAGATGGCTGGCATTGCCATTGAAGGAGATTCAGCTGCTGAATGAGCGGTTCAATGTGGTTGAATATTATCTGAGCCATCCCGACTTTCGAGAACACATTGAGGATCATATTCGCCATATCGGTGATCTCGAAAGGTTAATCTCGAAAGCCGCAGTAGGTCGGATCAGTCCGAGGGAGGTGGTCCAGCTGCGATTCGCCCTGACGGCCATTGAGCCTGTGAAACTGGCCTGTGAATCGTCGGATGATGCCACACTGAGGCGTATCGGTGAGCAGCTGAATCCATGCCGCACAATCCGCGACCGTATTGAAAAGGAGCTCGTAGCGGATGCCCCAAACCTGGTTGGAAAGGGGCGTGTGATTGCCGATGGTGTACGGGCTGATCTTGATGAACTTCGTGTGCTGGCCTATTCGGGGAAAGATTATCTGGCCAATCTCCAGGAACGCGAAAGCGTCAGAACCGGCATCACTTCGCTGAAAGTCGGATTCAATAATATATTCGGATATTATTTCGAGGTCAGGAACCTGCACAAGGAAAAGGTGCCGCCGGAGTGGACCCGCAAACAGACCCTCGTGGGGGCCGAACGCTACATCAACGAGGAACTGAAGGAGTATGAAACCAAAATACTGGGCGCAGAAGAGAAGATTCTGGAGATTGAGACACGCCTGTTCAATGAGCTCGTACTGGCCTTATCGGATTATATCAATCCGGTTCAGATGGATTCGCATCTGATTGCAACACTGGATGTGCTGCGGTCATTTGCCTCGATCGCCACCTCAAACCGATATATCAGGCCTGTACTGACCGATGAAAACATCCTCGAAATCCATCAGGGCCGCCATCCGGTGATCGAAAAACAGCTGCCGGTAGGTGAGGAATATATCGCCAACGACCTCTATCTGGATACCGAAACACAACAGATCATTATCATAACCGGACCGAATATGGCCGGTAAGTCGGCTTTGCTCCGGCAAACTGCGCTCATCGTGCTCCTTGCTCAGATCGGTTGCTTTGTGCCGGCTGAATCGGCCACTGTGGGCGTTGTCGACAAGATCTTCACGAGGGTGGGGGCATCGGATAACCTGTCACAGGGCGAATCCACCTTCATGGTGGAAATGACCGAAGCGGCCAGCATCATTAATAACCTTTCGCCGAGATCCCTGGTATTGTTTGATGAGCTCGGTCGCGGAACCAGTACTTACGATGGTATTTCGCTGGCCTGGTCGATCGTGGAATACATCCATGAGCATCCGACCGCACGGGCAAAGACCCTTTTTGCTACTCATTATCACGAGCTGAACGAAATGGAGCGGTCGTATAAAAGAGTGAAGAACTATAATGTTTCGGTGAGGGAACTCGACAAAAAGGTGATTTTTCTTCGCAAGCTGGTCAGGGGCGGCAGCGAGCATAGTTTCGGTATCCATGTGGCCCGGATGGCCGGCATGCCTAAATCCATCGTTGCACGGGCCAATGAGATCCTGAAGGACATGGAGTCGACCCACCGCACCGAATTGACCAAGGAGCCGGTAAAAGAGATCGCCAGTCACCGTGAAGGGCTGCAGTTGTCGTTTTTTCAGCTGGATGATCCCGTTTTAAAGCAGATCCGCGACGAGATCGCCAAACTGGATATCGATAATCTGACTCCGATGCAGGCGCTGAACAAACTGAATGAGATAAAACGGATAACCGGGATAAAATAAAGCAAATGTCAACCTGCGAATGGCCCTCTACAGATCCCCTGATGATCGCTTATCACGATACTGAGTGGGGAAATCCCGTTCATGACGACAAGCTCTGGTTTGAGTTCATCGTGCTGGATGCATTTCAGGCAGGATTAAGCTGGCGGACGGTGCTGCATAAGCGTGATAATTTCCGTGCTGCATTCAATAATTTCGATCCTGCGGCGGTGGCTGCGTTTGACGAGGCAAAAATCAGCGAATTGATGGAAAATCCGGGAATAATCCGAAATCAGCTGAAAATCAGGTCGTCAGTGACAAATGCCCGGGCTTTTCTGAAAATTCAGCAGGAGTTCGGCAGTTTTGATCAGTATATCTGGAAATTCACCGATGGCAAGGTGGTTCACAGCACGCTCCATTCCTTAAAAGAGATGCCGGCCAAAACGGAATTGTCAGACCGGATCAGCAAGGATTTGATAAACAGGGGATTTAAATTTGTCGGATCTACAATCGTATACGCATTTTTGCAGGCGGCAGGAGTGGTCAACGATCACCTTCTCCATTGTTTTCGGTATAAAGAGCTCGGCGGATAGCAGAAAATCAAAAAAAAATCGCCAAAATTTTCCGATGAAACAAAGTTCCTTTATATTTGCCAACCCAAACGCGAGAATAGCTCAGTTGGTAGAGCACGACCTTGCCAAGGTCGGGGTCGCGGGTTCGAGTCCCGTTTCTCGCTCCAAATAGCCTGGATGTTTCTACCGCATTCAGGCTTTTGTTTGAAGCGCCCGGGTGGCGGAACTGGTAGACGCGCTGGACTTAAAATCCTGTGGCCATTGCGGTCGTACCGGTTCGATTCCGGTCCCGGGTACTGAAAAGGGAAAACCGTAACTGATGGATAGTCAGTTACGGTTTTTTTATAGGGTTTACTCCTGGAAAAATCGTTATGTTTATTTGGTTGAAAGAGTTTATCCCTACCTTCGGCATTGCCTAGCCTTAGATACTGCAGTTCACATTGAATTTGTAACTTTGAAATAATGCGTAGGTTATTGCTATTCATCGGATTGGAATTGCTGGTAATTTCAATGGCTGTTCTCCTCATAATATTCGATATATCAAAGATTGACAATATCTTATATATTGGTGTTCCTCTAATCATCCTGATTTATATTCTTTTCGGATTTAAAAGGCCTGCTTTTATCCAATCCGGGTTTGTCAAAGATTTTGGATACTCTTTCAGGTATCTTCAATGTCATCTGGGTTTTGATGTCAATTCTATTGTTTTTGTTGAAGGGAAAGGTTTTTAGATCTAAGAAGAGATTCATCGATTCATAAATTTGTCGAACGCTTCCTGATCCCAGTGAATATCAAGCGGATCGCCGGATAGAAACAAAACCAGCCCGGTGGCATAGGAAACCAGCGAGGCCATATTGTCATAATCCATCAGCTGAGGTTCATCGGTTACCACATGGATGGATCCCAGATCATCGGTGGTGACGATGGTGAATGCCGGGATAAACAGTTTGCCGGATTTCTGAATGGCCAGTGAGGCATTATCCGAACTGATGAAAACCCAGGCCGGAGAGTTGTATTTCCGCGCGATCTGCCAATCGGTATTCTTGTTGTATCCGTCCACCAGATCGTCAAAATCGGTAAACTGATGACCGGTCAGGATGTATTTTTTTTCCCCGAGGGTGGCGCACTCACCCTCCATCTCGAAATTCAGGTTCAGCCTGATCTGTTCCAGCGGAACCGGCGGATGGTTCAAAAACCAGGCGGACCCTTTGAGACCGGATTCTTCTCCGCTGTAGGCAACAAACAGAACCGACCGTTTGGGTTTAGCCGGCGATGCTCCCAGCGCTTTGGCCAGTCCCATTACCGTGACAGTCCCGGTAGCGTTATCATTGGCCCCGTTATAGATTGAATCGCCATCTACAGGTTTCCACATCCCGATATGATCAAAATGAGCCGACAAAACGATCCATTCATTCTTCAGAACCGGATCATAACCTTCCAGAATCCCGATGACATTTCGTTCATTGATTTCGGTTTTGCTCCTGCCTTTGTATGTGTACTCCTGAAAAAATCCGGTTTCATCGGAAAATGGTTTCAGCCCTGCTGCGCGGAAACATCCGGCAATGGTGTCGGCCGCAAGTTTCATCTCAGGAGAACCATTTTTTCGGCCTTTCATCTCATCACGGGCCAGATAGTAACACCAGGATCTGAGATCGGCTGCGGTAACCGGTTGAGCCGTCTGTGCATACGTCCGGCCGATGGCCGTCAATATCACGAGCGCTATAAAGAGTCTCTTTTTCATAACGTAAATATTATACTTTTGATCGTCCTTTTATATGTTGTTTAAATGAAATTTCTACGCCTTCCTCCTGTCAGACTTGTTGTTGCCCTGGTTTTCTATATCGCCTTTATCGGGGTTGCATCCGGACTGGCCAATCTGATCAGGGGATTTTTGCGCGTTCCTGAAAGTGAGTTACTGGCTTCATCGATCCGGATGGTATTGGTGTGCGTGTTTACCTGGATCGGATATGCTGTTTATTGCAGAACCATCGAAGGGCGAAAAGTCAGCGAGTTGGATCCGGGGAAAGGGCTTAAACAAATCGCATTCGGATTATTGCTGGGTTTTGGTTTTATCTCGATAGTGATGTTGGTTATGTGGATGATTGGTGGGTACAAGGTTTCCGGATTTCATGAAATATCTGTATTGTGGCCTTTTGTGGTGCTCTCGGTTCAGGCCGGAATCACCGAGGAGATTCTGTTCAGGGGGATTTTTTTCAGGATACCGGAAGAGGGCCTCGGCACGTGGTGGTCAATCGTTTTATCGGCTTTAATATTTGGACTGCTGCACATCTGGAATCCCAATGCCACCCTGTTTAGCTCGATTTCCATTGCACTCACGGCGGGGGTCATCTTAGGTATGCTTTACGTGATCACCCGTCAGCTCTGGGTTCCGATCGGCATGCATATCGGATGGAATTTCACACTGGGCGGAGTTTACGGAGCCCCGGTCTCAGGAGGAGAACCGAACGGTCTCCTCAACTCCTCGTTTTCGGGACCTGAATGGCTGACCGGCGGGGCATTCGGACCGGAAGCATCCGTTATCACCGTAGTGGTATTTGTGGTTTTTGGATTTTTCCTGATCAGAAAAAGCGTTCGGGAGAAGAGCTGGATCAGGCCGATGTGGAGAAAAGACCGATAGCCGGTCAGATTTTCCGGATAATCATCATGCCGTCGAATACCGGAAGTAGCAGATTCTCAACCCGCTCGTCGGATTGAATAAAATCGTTGAATTGCATGACCCCCCGGGTGAAGTGATCACTTTCAGGAATTTCAGTCTCCAGAACTTTTCCGCTCCATAAAGTATTATCGGCAATCAGAAAACCCCCGGGGCGGGTCTTTTTAAGTGCAGCTTCGTAATAATCAATGTATTGGTTTTTTTCACCGTCGATAAATACCAGATCAAAATTCCCTTCAAGTGTCGGGATAATACGGAGCGCATCCCCGATATGGAGATGGATTTTCAGCCGGTGGGGCGATTGGCTGATCCACTTACTGATGAATGGTTCCATCTCATCGTTGATCTCGATGGTATGCAACTCTGCATGCTCAGGCATGCCGGCCGACATGGCCAGGGCCCCGTACCCGGTGAATGTGCCGATTTCCAGAACTTTTGCAGGATTGACCATCCGGCAGATCATTTCAAGAAACTTCCCGGTCAGGTGATCTGATGTCCGGCGCGGATGATGCACGCTGACGTAAGTATCCCGGAACAGGCCGCTCAGTAGCCGGCTTTCAGGAGTGGTATGGTCGAGCACATACTGGTCCAGACTGGGGTGAGTGATGCCGGTGTACTTATAAAAATTGCTCATTTGAAAATCAGCGTCGAGAGTTTATCGGAATCCAGAACTTCATTGGCTGTTTCGATCAGCTGGCCGGCAGTGATCGCTTCAATCGTTTTTGCCACAGTCTCCATCGAATCATACCGGTTAAACAACATGATGCTTTTACCCAGGGTGAACAGCAGGTTTTCTTTGTTGTCGGCCGACATGGCGATTTGTCCGAGTATCTGATTCTTGGCCCTGCGGAGTTGCATCGTGCCCAGTTCCTGCGTGCGAAGCCTGGCCAGTTCTTTGTATACCAATGCGATACATTTGTCGAGCTTTTCAGGATCGGTGCCAAAATAGATGGTCAAAACACCGGTATCAATATAGGGGGTGTAGGTCGATTCAACATTATAGGCATAGCCGTGTTTCTCACGTAACGACATGTTCAGCCGGGAGTTCAGTCCCTGTCCGCCAAGCAGGTTGTTCAGCAGGATCAGATTCATTCGCCGTGCATCTTTGGCCGGATAGGCAATGTTGCCGATGATACAGTTTGACTGAAATGTGTTCAGCTTCTCGATTTTCCGGGTTGGAACGTATCCATGGACCGGCTCCCGTTCAATTTTCCGGTTTTTTGGTTTAACCTCGGCGAAATATTTCTCGATCATCCGGGTGAGCCGGGGGAATGGGATTTTACCTACCGAGCAGATTACCATCTGATCGGTGTCGTAGGTGCGGGCCATGAACCGGCGGATCGCCTTTTTATCGAAGGTCTGCAGTGTTTCAGGAGTCCCCATGATGTTTCGACCGATCGGGTGCGAAGGATAGATCAACTCCTCGAAATCGTCAAAAATCTGTTCCGAGGGGTTGTCTTTATAAGAATTGATCTCATCTGCAATCACTTCTCTTTCTTTCTCCAGTTCATTGGCCGGGAAGGTGGAATGGAAGATGATATCCGACAGAAGCTCAACCGCGCGCTCATAATCTTTAGTCAGGAAACTGGCATGAAAAGCCGTTTCCTCTTTGGTTGTATAGGCATTAATCTCGCCGCCGACATCATCCAGCCGCGATAAAATGTGATAGGCTTTCCGGTGTGTGGTTCCCTTAAAGATCACATGTTCAATGAAATGCGCCATTCCGTGTTCCTGCTCCAGTTCATCACGGGAACCTGTGTTCAATAGAAGCCCGCAATACGCAACTTCATTATCCGCAGGGGTGTGAACCAATCGGATTCCATTCTTCAGTGTATGAATAAAATACTCCATTCCAGCATATTAATAGGGGCACAAAGATATAAAAAGGGCTGTTCCGGTCAGATTTTCTGCGGAGATATTGGAGGTAAAATATTTTTGATGTACATTTGCTGCCCAATTGGAACGGTACCATAGCTCAGCTGGTAGAGCAACGGACTGAAAATCCGTGAGTCCTTGGTTCAAATCCGAGTGGTACCACGAAGCGAGTGAGATAGAGAATGAGCGTGTTGGAGAGAGTTGAGGGAAGAGTGAAGTTGTGTGCGGGTGAAAAAAATAAAGCCTGGGTGTGAGCCCGGGCTTTTTTTTTGTAACCAATTCCGGTATGTTGTTGTCTAAACCGACAACGCCGCCTTTGTTAAGGAATTGGCTGCGTGTATTTCACAACGTTTTTTTAGATATTTTTGTCACCTTAAAATTACGTGACCGTGCGAAAATTTTGGAATAAGTACATTGTTGATACTGAGCTGAATAAAAACCTGTATGTGTGGTTGGTGTGGCGTTTTATCCTGGTGATGATTCTCTTTTCGATTTGCAGGGTTGCGTTTTATCTGGTCAATAAGGGGTATTTTCCGAACACCACTTTCAGCGGCATGCTACACCTGATGCGGGGAGGACTCATGTTCGACACCTCGGCCCTTCTGTACACCAATCTTCTTTTCTTTTTTGTGTTCCTTCTGCCATTTTCATTCCGGTATAACCTGATCTTCCAAAAGGTGATGAAGGGCATATACCTGTTCACCAACGGGGTAGCTATTTTAGCGAATTGCGCTGATTTCATCTATTTTCAGTTTGCCTTTCGCCGGACCACAGCCTCCATTTTCAGTGAGTTTAAACATGAAGACAATTTGGGTGCCCTGATGCCCAAATTTATTTCCGGATATTGGTATGTGGTATTGATCTGGATAGCCTTGCTGGTGATCCTGTTTTTTGCATACGGACCTTACCATCTGCGTAAACCCGGAATACATAAAACCATCCGGGAACGACTTCCTAAATTTGGTGTTGAAACGGTAATCTTTGCTGTAACCTGCACTCTGATCATTGGCGGTTTGAGGGGAGGCTTCATGCATTGCACCCGACCGATCACGCTGAGCAATGCCGGAACATACATCAGTGAGCCGCTGGAGGCAAACATTGTGCTTAACACGCCTTTTGCCATATACCGGACCCTTGGAAAACAGGCACTTGAACCGGTGAACTATTTTACCAGTGAGGAGGAACTGAATAAGGAATTTAATCCGATACACACCCCGATACGGGATACCACGATTCAAAAACAGAATGTCGTTATCCTGATTCTCGAAAGTTTCGGATCAGAATATACAAAAACCTACGCGCACCACCTGGAAAATGGCAAGTATACCGGATATACCCCTTTCCTTGATTCATTGATGGACCACAGCAAAGTATTCATGCATTCATACAGCAACGGTCGCAAATCCATTGATGCTATGCCATCCGTGCTCACCAGTCTTCCGATGCTGGTGGAACCGTTCCTGCTGACTTCCTACTCCGCGAATGCCCTGAACAGCGTGGCCTCATTGCTCAACGGCGAAGGCTACTATACCGCTTATTTTCACGGAGCCCCGAACGGTTCGATGGGGTTTGAGGCTTTTGCCCATGCCATCGGATTCCAGGATTATTTCGGGATGAGCGAGTTTCCTGACCAAAGCAAATTCGACGGATCATGGGGCGTATGGGATGAGGAGTTCTTCCAGTTCTTTGCCCAAAAGATGAACGGGTTCCGCGAACCTTTCTGTACGGCACTGTTCTCCGTTTCCTCGCATCACCCGTTTGTTGTTCCTGAACGCTACGAAGGTAAATTCGATAAGGGAACGATGCCTATCCATCAGTGTATTGGCTATTCTGATTATTCTCTGAGAAAGTTTTTCGAAAGCGCATCCAAAATGCCATGGTACAAAAACACACTCTTTGTTATTACTGCAGATCATACCAGTCAGGTAACCCATCTGGAATATAAAACCAATCTGGGTGCATTCAGAGTACCCATGGTATTCTACAGACCCGACGGAAGCCTGACAGGACACGTCGACAGCCTGGCTCAGCAAACCGATATCCTGCCTTCGATTATGGGTTATCTGAACTATAACCGCCCATTTGTTTCTTTCGGCCGGAATCTTTTTGATCCCGCGCAGGAAGCCTTTGTAATCAATTATACTTCAAGTACTTATCAACTGGTTATGGATAAATACCTGTATTTGTTCGACGGGATGAAGGAAACCGGTTTTTATGATGTCAGCACCGATACCCTGCTGTCGGATAACATTGCCGGCAAACATCCGGAAATTGAGGCCAGGATGGAGAAAAAAATGAAGGCCATCGTTCAGCAGTACACAAACCGGATGATCCTGAATAAATTGACCATCGACAAATAAAGGAGTGCAGAATATCGGAATATGTCACTATTTTGGTGAAAATTTCGATCCATGCGATGGTTTCTGATGATTCCGGTATTTTGGCTCGCCTCAAACATGGCATTGGGGCAGGAACATCAGGAAGGTATTGATTTTCCCCGTTACCCGGTTCCTGACGGGATCAGGCTGAAATCTTCGGTTCAGCTGCCGGCAAAGGTCAATCTGGCTACCAGTAAGTTTTTTCCAAGTATTTTTGATCAATACGGGTGGAGTTGCAATCAGTCGGGCTCCATCGGATATCTTTTAACATACGAGCTTAATCGCATCAGAAACCTTGATGGCGGGTTGCCTCAGAACAGGTATTCACCCCATTATGCATGGAATTTCCTGAACAGCGGTAATTACGGGAATGGGGTCAGCTACTTCGACAGCTGGGAAATAATCAAGGCCGGTGGGGCGCCAAATGAGATTGATTACCCCGATAAACAGGATTTGACTTTTTGGATGTCGGGGTATGACCGCTACTATCGCGCCATGCAAAACCGTGTGCTCAATAATTGGTCGCTGCCCATCGGAACTCCTGCTGATCTCCAGGTTTTGAAACGATACCTGTATGATCATTTCAATGGATCGAAATATGGCGGTATGGCAAATTTTCAGATTGCAAGCGGTGGAATGAATATCGGTTACCTGTCTAAGAATTCTTATGATGAGGGCGCCGCCTATATTACCTCATTTGGCACTGAAGTCGGGCATTGCCTGACGGTTGTCGGTTATAACGATTCGATACGGCTCGACCGGAATGGCGATGGAATATACACCAACAATATCGATATTAACGGTGACCAGATTATCGACCTGAAGGACTATGAAAAGGGTGCGCTGATTGTGGCCAATTCCTGGGGAACCTCCTGGGGCGACAGGGGCTTTGCCTATGTTCCGTATAACATCCTGGCTTACTATGCTTCGGAAGGTGGATTGTGGAATAAATCCGTGCATATTGTGGAAGTTGCCAAGACTTTTGAACCCATACTGGCCTTACGGGCTGAATTGTCATACAGTTGCCGGAACAATATCCGGATCATGGCCGGAATATCAAACGATCCGAATGCAACAGAACCGGAGCATATTCTGGAGTTTCCGATGTTTAACTATCAGGGGGTGCAGGCCCCATTGTACGGAGATAAACTGCCGGATACCACCCGTTTTGAGCTGGGGCTCGATATATCTCCTTTAGCGGATTTTATCAACACAGATGGGCCTGTTCGCATTTTTCTGATTGCTGACGCCAAATATTCCAGTAACGGTAATGACATCGTTCATTCGATGTCAGTATACAATTTTTTTAATTCCAGGGATTCTGTGGTAAGCGATCAAACCAGGGTCCCCATTAAAAAAAATTCGCGAACCCTGGTGAGCGTGGTCAGGAAAGTGCGTTTTAACCGGATTGCTATCCATGAGTTGCCTGCTTTTTTTGCCAAACCGGGAGAGTATGTTTCTGCCCAGATGGAGGTCACCGGGGCTGCAAGCCCATTCGTGTGGGAACTGGTTCCCGATTATCAGATCAGTTGCACCAAAGATACTGCACCCGACTTTCCCGAGGGAACCCTGCTCTATAACGGGCAGTTCGGGAGTCCCGTAACCAGCGTAAACCTGCCCTTTAATTTTAAATTTTTCGGCAAAAACCACGATCATTTTTCGATCAGTGAAGATGCCGAAATACTGTTCGATCAGGAGAGCCGCGACTACCCGTATGCGATCGATGAAAGCCTGGTCGTTCGGTCGAGGAAAAAGATCAGCGGATTTGGCTCTGACCTGGATTATTACCTGAAGGGTAATGCGGTAAGCTGGTACCGGAATGATACCATAGCTGTGATCAGATGGAAGGCCCAGGCTCCTTCGGATACAGGAGGCACAGGTGTGATAATTACCTGCGTATTGCATCCTAACGGACGGATACGCTTTTATTACGATAAGCCGGAAGTGCTGTTCCCGGATGGAAATGCATTGAACTTAGGCGCATCAAACGGCGATAACAGTTTGTGGCGGATTTCCGGTTTTAATCCTGATCAGGTTGTGGGCGCCAACTGCTTGTCGATCAACCCATATCTCTGTCCGGATGGGACCAAGTTTGATGAAACCGGTTGGTTGTTTTGTCGCCCCGATAGTGCCAATACCCTTTATCAGATTCGGGTGCGGGTGGTGGATAAATACAGGAGGATGGCCTATTCAACCATCAGTATCTCGACACAGGATATGAGTACTGCCCGCCTGCTTTCAGAAGGGTACCCGAATCCTTTTGCCGATGAAACCAGGTTTCGAATGGTGGTGCCTGAAAAATCAGATATCCTGGTTGAAATATTTGATATCAGGGGTAGTAAGATCGCCGTGTTGTGCGATGGAGAATACTCCGCAGCCGAATATGAGCTTTTATGGAACGGAACCGACAGCCGTGGCGCCAAAGTCAGGCCCGGCATCTATATCTGCCAAATTAAAATCGGCGACCGCCGCGCAGCCTGCAAGGTGATTAAAATGAACTGATTGTTTTACTAAATCAATCCGGATAGTACTCGTCGATGGTAATTTCATTATTCATGATCAGGAATCCGTTGAGTGCAAGCGATTCTACATCATCTTCATGCGGGAAGGTGCTAACGGGTGCCAGCTTGTGAATTCTGAACTGAAGCTCTTCCATGAAAACACATGAATTCACCAGCCCTCCGGTCAGCAGGATGGCATCCACTTCGCCCGACAGAACGGCAAACATCGCCCCGATGGTTTTGGCAACCTGATAAGCCATGGCCTTCAGATAGAATGTGGCTTTTGCGTCACCATTAGCTGCCATGTAATCCGCAGAATATCCGTCATGTACGCCAAGATAAGCATATAACCCACCGTCGATAGTTATCATCGAATACAATTGGTCGCGTGAATATTTGCCACTGTAGCAAAGATCGATCAGGTCGCTGATCGGCAATGAACCTGTACGGGAAGGAGAGAATGGTCCGTCCCCGGCCAATCCCTGATTGGCATCGATTACACGTCCTTTCTGGTGGGCGCCTACCGTGATGCCGTTACCCAAATGGGCAACTACCAGGTTCAGTTCTTCATATTTCTTTTGTACCGTTTTGGCATATTTTCGGGCAATTGACTTCTGCTCAAGCGCATGGAAAACCGATCTGCGCTTGAATTCAGGATGGCCTGATACCCTGGCAATTTCTTCAAACTCATCCACCGCAACCGGATCGGCGACATAAGCGGATGATCCCGGGATTTTCAGGGATAGCTCATGAGCGATCAACCCACCCAGATTAACCACATCTTCGCCGGCATATCCATCCTGCAAGTCGTTGATCATCTTTTCATTGACTTCGTAAACACCGGCATGAACCGGACGAACCAGTCCTCCGCGCCCGATGATAATCCGGATATCATTAACCGGAAGATCGTTTGCGATCATCTCCCTGAGAATCTGATTGGTGCGATAGGTGGCTTCATCAGCATATTTGGTGAAAATCATCCTGTCGGTTGCCGGATGCACCACTTTCTTGAGAAACATCAGTTGCTGGTTCCGGTATAATCCTATGTTGGTGAAGGGAATCCTTGGATTGATGGCGAGAATCAGATCTCCGGGAAAGGCTTTATTTGCGTCCATATATGTTAAGAATTGACGGGTGAAATTATAAAAAAAACGATCCGATACGGTTAAATTCACTAATATTGAAAGCATGAAAAAATCATTCTGCACTCGGTTAATCATGGTTGCACTCTTTCTGCTCACGGGAGTTACGGGCAGATCGCAGCAATCCTCAGATGAAATAGTGATTGGGAAAATCTTCAATGAAGCTCTTACCAGCTACGAAGCATGGCATAATCTGGAATGGCTGTGTAAAAACACAAAAGGAAGGATTTGCGGCCAGCCGCAGGCTGCAGCAGCCGTTGAGTATACCCGGCAGTTGATGGAACAGATGAATCTCGATTCGGTTTGGTTGCAGCCATTGATGGTAAAAAGCTGGGATCGCGGGGAACCTGAGGTTGCCCGGATCATCTCAGAGAAATTCGGCACTATCGATATTGCCTCCTGTGCATTGGGATGGTCGGCAGGTACCGGAGAGAATGGATTGTCGGCACGGGTTGTGGAGATCAGGAGCCGCGAAGAGCTGAAAAGTAAAACGAAAAGTGATATTGAAGGCCGGATCGTATTCTTCAATCAACCGATGAAACAGACCAATATCAACACCTTTGCCTCTTATGGTGAGGCCGCATGGCAACGGTCGTCAGGGGCAGTTGAAGCAGCAAAGCTGGGCGCAGTGGCCTGCGTGATCCGGTCGCTGAATATCGAGACAGATGATTACCCGCACACCGGGATTACCCGCTATTCCATTGATGTTAAGCAGATTCCTGCGATTGCTGTTTCCACCAAAGCGGCTGACCGGCTATCCGGACACCTTGCAACAGACCCAGGGCTCCTTTTATACATCCGGACAACCTGCACGGAAAGGCCTGAAGTCCCATCCTTTAATGTCATCGGTGAGATCCGGGGCTCCGAATTTCCAAACGAAATCATTACCGTGGGCGGGCACCTGGATGCCTGGGATAATTCAGAGGGGGCACATGATGATGCCGGCGGCTGTATGCAGTCGGTGGAAATGCTCCGGTTATTTCAAAAAACCGGCATCCGGCCCAGGCACACCGTAAGGGCGGTCATGTTTATGGATGAAGAGGTTGCCCAGCGCGGCGGGGCCATGTATGCTCAGATGGCATCGGAGAAAGGGGAAAAGCATATCGCCGCACTGGAATCCGATCGCGGGGTTTTTCAGCCCAGAGCACTGGCTGTTACCGGTAACCCGGAGCAAATGAAGAAATTTTCAGCGTGGAAATTCCTGTTTGATCCGTATAATCTCACACTCGAAAACGGAGGTGGAGGTGTCGACGTGGGCCCGCTGAAAAAATATTACCCGGATATCCTTTTTATGGCAATGCTTCCTCAGGATTCACGTTATTTTATGATGCATCATTCTGCGCATGACACCTTTGAACAGGTCAATCGCAGGGAGATGCAATACGGTGCAGCATCGATTGCCGCATTGGTGTATCTTTACGACAAATATGGATTGAATTAATTATAAACGATTAATGAAGAAACTTGCCATTATTTCGCTGTTCATCAGCATCGGAGTCATCTGCTCCGCACAGATTGTGCTGAATCCGAATATCTCCATCAAACCGATAGCTACACTTTCGATTACTCAGGTCGTTACCAAAGATTCCACAACCAGTATCACGATAAAGATTGCCGGCACCAAAGGCATGGCCCCTTTCACGCTCCGAACCCGTGATATGTATATCAGACCGGTGAGTGACCCGAACGGATATCAACTGATTCGTGCCGAAAAGGCTCCTTTTGCTCCTGAAAAACATCAGTTTGCATCAGCCAACGAAACTTTTGAATTTACCCTCATCTTTAAGGCGCTGCCAAAGGGAACAAAGTATTTCGACCTGATGGAAAACATGCCAAAAAAAGAGTTTTATATCCAGGGAATCATTCTCGATCCGAAACTGAATGAGATCGTTACCCGTGGTTTCGGCTGTTTCAGTAAAGCCGATGGCAACGGTGCCCTGAAAGCTTTTATCGAAATGGCCAATACCGATCTGTATTTCGAATACGGGATGGCCTATTTCAATATTATCTATATCCTGACCCTGGCGAACCGTATCCCTGAAGCTAAAGAGTGGTATAAAAAATTCCAGGACCGGTTCTTCTATGACAAAACGCTTCTCGAAAAAGAGATGACCAGACTGGGAATAAAGGAAAAACTTAAATAAAATGACCAAATATCTGTCAATCTTTCTCCTGAGCATGATGCTCTGCGGCGGAGAAAAAGTCCGGATCGTAGAATCCACTTCACAGGAGTGGGTAGGTGGACTGAGGGAATCGGGTTATGGCACGGAATATATAATTACCGTAAAAGTAAAGGCCGGTTCCGATCAGCTGCAGTTCGAGGACCTCTGGGCCGGTGAAAATCACATGAAGGTCAGGGTGATAGTTGATCCGGCTAACCTGAAGGAAAAATCCTTTAAAAAGGGAAGTCTTATTTCCGTACGGGCAGGATTTACGCTCCGACCTGACGCCGAAGGTCAGATGAAACCGGCTAATGCGGACCAATCTGAAAAGCCTTTTAACTTTAAGGGTGAAGGATTGTTAGGTTATAGCTATAAGGGGCAAAAGGCTTACCTGGAGATTAGCGAATTTAAACAACTGGAAAAATTAATATACCCATAGCGAGATGGACAAGAAAGTGATACTGATGATTCTGGACGGGTGGGGCATTGGAAGCCGGCCCGAAGCAGATGCGATAAGGAATTCCAATACGCCTTATATAGATTCCCTGCTGAAAAAATATCCGCATTCAAAACTGAAAACCTCGGGTGAGGATGTCGGACTGCCAGACGGGCAGATGGGTAACTCTGAAGTCGGTCACCTGAACATTGGAGCCGGGCGGGTGATGTACCAGGATCTGGTGAAAATCAATCGTGCCGTAGCAACCGGGAGTATCAAAAAAAACAAAGAGCTTTGCGAAGCTTTTCAATACGCAAAGGAAACCGGGAAGAAGGTACACTTTATCGGTCTGGTTTCCAATGGAGGTGTTCATTCCCTGGATAAACACCTGTATGCTTTATGCGACATGACCAAAGATTATGGTCTCAATAAAGTTTATATCCATGCCATTACCGATGGCAGGGATACCGATCCGTTCAGCGGGAAGGGCTTTGTTGAGGAGCTCGAAGCTCATCTCGAAAAAACCAATGGCGTAATCGCTACATTGATAGGTCGTTATTATTCGATGGACCGGGATAAAAGATGGGAGCGGGTAAAACTGGGGTATGATCTGTATGTAAATGGAATCGGGAAACCGGTTTCCAGTATTACCGACGCTTTACAAGCCAGTTACGATGAGGGAGTGACGGATGAATTTATCAAACCTGCCTTTATCGCTGACGCTGCCGGAAAACCCATTGCTACAATTTCAGCAGGTGATGTGGTGATTTGTTTCAATTTCAGGACCGACCGTCTGCGCGAAATGACGGTTGTTCTTACTCAGCGGGATATGCCGGAGTTCGGGATGCACACCATTCCATTAAAATATTATACGATGACCCGTTACGACGACACCTTTAAGGGCATCAGCATAATTTACGACAAGGATAATCTTACTGAAACCCTGGGTGAATTGATATCCAAAGCCGGAAAGAAACAAATCAGGATTGCTGAAACAGAAAAATATGCTCATGTTACCTTCTTTTTCTCAGGCGGACGGGAAGAACCGTTTGAAGGGGAATCGAGAATCATGATCCCTTCACCCAAGGTGCCGACCTATGATCTGCAGCCTGAAATGAGTGCATTTCTGGTGAGGGATGCTATTGTCAAGGCACTGAAAACCGGCGAGCCGGATTTTGTTGTGCTGAACTTTGCCAACGGGGATATGGTTGGGCATACCGGTGTATGGGATGCTATCGTTCAGGCCGTAGAAGCTGTCGACAACTGTGTTCAGAGCGTGGTGGATGCTGCAAAAGCCAACGGTTATACTGCGATCATCATTGCTGATCATGGTAATGCCGATAATGCCATCAATCCGGATGGAACTCCTAATACGGCTCATTCACTGAATCCTGTTCCTTGTATCGTGGTCAGTGATGATTATACTTCAGTAAAAGATGGAATTCTTGCAGATGTTGCTCCTACTATTTTGAAAATCATGGGAATGGAACAACCTGCTGCAATGACCGGCAATCCTTTGGTTTAATGATTGAGATAGGTAATGCACTGGTAAGCCTGGATGTTCTTCAGAAGAAATTCTGTTGTGACCTTCCTGCATGCAAGGGTGTCTGCTGTGTTTACGGTGACGCCGGCGCGCCGATGACTATTGAGGAGGCCGGTATTCTTGAAGATTCGATGGATGCTTTGATTCCTTATCTCACCAAAGAGGGCCAACAATCGATCGCTGAACAAGGAGCATGGATACTTGACGTCGACGGGGAGATCGTAACCCCGCTGATCGGTCAGAAGGAGTGTGCCTATACCTTTTTTGATCACGGCATTGCCTTTTGTGCTATCGAAAAAGCCTGCCGCGAAGGCGCTGTTACTTTCAACAAACCCGTCTCCTGTCATCTGTATCCCATCAGAATCAAGTCTTTTGAAAAGTTTGATGCTGTTAACTACGACCAATGGGCAATCTGCGATGGTGCCCGCCGGGAGGGTGAAAGAACCGGGATTCCGGTGTATCTGTTTGTTAAAGAGGCCCTGATCAGAAAGTTTGGAGAAGAGTGGTTTGAGCAACTTGATTATGCCGCACGAAACCTTGATTTTACACAATATGAATAAGAAAGTTTGGATTCTGCTGCCTTTGTCTTTCCTCATCGGTTTTACAGCATTCGGGCAGGAGAACGATAAAAAAACAGAAAAAGCCGAAGCGGTCGATTCTGTTTATGTTATCGGGAAAGGACGGATGGTGTACAAAAATCGGATTTATCGTGAAAATGCCCCCTATTTCACGATGGGATACGGAGTCGGATATAGTTTTCAGTCGGATTCACCCGAGCAAAACATGTCGGCCTCTTTTCAGTATTTTTTTAGAAAATTCGGATTGCAACTGGGTTATCATGCTTCGTCAGACACGAAAATCTGGTGGAAATCCTATCAGAAGGCGAATGACCTTTTTGTAGGAGCCGGCAAGCGTTGGGAAGGCACCAAATACAATGTGGCAGTCTTTGGCGGACCCAGCTGGTCGTATGGCAGCTATCTGGTGACGGACTCAACCTATCAGAATTTTTATGGAGTCGGGTTGCATACTGAAGTTTTGGCAACCTACAAAATTACTTATGATATGGGGGTCGGTTTATCGTTAAACGCCTGTATAAACAAGCATTATTCGAATGTCGGAGCTGAGATTCATTTATATTTCTCCACGGCCTTCGTCCGTAATAATTTTTAATCTTTAACCTGCAACTTGCAATAAATCAAAATTTTAAGATGATTTCAATCACCGATTATATTTCTCAGAATAAGAACCGTTTTCTCGATGAACTCTTTGGATTGATACGAATTCCGTCAATCAGCTCAATAGCTGCTCATAAACCGGATATGTACCGGGCAGCGGAGTATATCCGTCAGGCCTTGCTCGATGCCGGCGCAGATCGGGCTACCCTCTATGAAACAACAGGAAATCCGGTCACTTACGCCGAAAAGATTATGAATCCCGATTGGCCGACCGTTCTGGTTTATGCCCACATGGATGTTATGCCGGTTGATCCGATCGATTTGTGGAATACCGATCCTTTTGATCCGGTCATCATCGATGGAAAGATTTTTGCCCGTGGGGCAGATGATGACAAAGGGCAGGCATTTATGCATATCAAGGCATTTGAGTATCTGGTGAAAACGGATCAACTGAAGTGTAACGTAAAATTCATGATCGAGGGCGAGGAAGAGATTGGCTCGCCAACACTGGGCGCTTTTTGCGAACAGCATAAAGAAATGTTGCGTACCGATGTGATTCTGGTTTCAGATACCGCCATGATTGCCACTGATGTTCCTTCGATCACAACCGGGTTAAGGGGATTGACTTATCTGCAGATTGAAGTTACCGGGCCGTCGCATGACCTCCACTCCGGATTGTTTGGCGGTGCCGTTGCCAACCCGGTGATCATTCTCTCGAAAATGCTGGCTTCGGTTCACGACGAAAATAACCGCATTACCATACCGGGTTTTTATGACCAGGTTGTTGCGCTCTCTGATGAAGAGAGAGCGCTGTTGCGGCAGGCTCCGTTTGATGTTGAAAAGTACAAGGCAGCTGTCGGAGTCGGCGATGTTTGGGGTGAAAAGGATTATCCGGTTCCTGAACTTACCGGAACCAGGCCCACTTTTGATGTGTGCGGGATCTGGGCCGGATATACCGGTGAAGGATCCAAAACGATATTGCCAGCCAAGGCTTATGCTAAGGTGAGTTCCAGAATTGTTCCCGATCAGGATCATGTTCAGATAGCTCGTCTGATCAAGGAGTATTTCGAATCCATCGCACCCGCGCAGGTGAAGGTGGCTGTTGAGATCATGCACGGAGGCCCGGCTTATGTTTGTCCGATTACCCTGCCAGCCTATCAGGCAGCCGAAAAAGCTTTTACCGAAACCTTCGGTAAGCGGCCGGTGCCATTCCGCAGCGGTGGCAGCATTCCCATTGTATCCACCTTTGAAAAGGTGCTCGGTGCAAAATCCATTCTGATGGGATTCGGACTCTCCTCTGACGGTATTCACTCACCCAACGAGAATTTCCCGGTGTGGAACTTCCTGAAAGGAATCGAAACGATCACGAAGTTCTACCACTACTTCGCAGAAAAGTAACACATTCCACTGGCTCCTGTCATTCCCGCGAAAGCGGGAACGTCACGCTACTCTGAGTCCGCCAAAAGCGCTTTCGCATAGCTCATAGTTTTGCAGGAGTATGCTCTCAAGGGCCGACACGGTTCCCGCTTTCGCGGGGGTGACAAGAGCACTATCGAGGTTAGTGGTTAGGGACAAGGCCCCCGCTTTCGCGGGGGTGACAATTCCCGCTTTCGCGGGAAAGACAGAAAAGGTTTAAGAGATAAGATGGAAGGATGTCGGGTAACCGGCACCCTTTTTTTTTATTGTTTTGGATGTAATGGGGGCAAAAAACAGTGTTATGATGGAAAATAATTGAAAATTTTTAAAATACCCCCTAAAAAATAGGGGGTATGATTTAAAAAAATGTAAATTTGCCGCGTAGTAGTAAAATAACAATTACAACAATCACAACCATTACAACAAATACTAACTAACCCCCCCCTCCCATGTCCTCAATCCGTGTAGAAGCCGTAAAAGAGTTGTTTTCCAGACAACCGGTCGTAGTTGAAGCTCCTGGAGAAAAGATCTCTGATTATTACGGGATCCATACTTTTGGTATGGAAACCATGAAGAAGTATTTGCCTTTTGAGGCGTTTGAAAACGTTAAGAAAGCCGTTGACACCTGGGGGGTAATAGACCGCAGGTCGGCAGATTCTGTGGCTGCAGCCATGAAAGCCTGGGCGATGAGTTTTGGTGCAACCCATTATTCACATTGGTTTCATCCGCTAACCGGAGAGACAGCTGAAAAGCACGACGCTTTCTTTGAACCAACCAAAGACGGCAAGATGTTCGAACATTTTGGCGGTAAGGAACTGATCCAGGGAGAACCGGATGCATCCTCACTTCCGAGCGGCGGAATCCGAAATACTTTCGAGGCCCGCGGATACTCGGCCTGGGATCCGTCATCACCGGCATTCATCGTTGATAAAACGCTTTGCATACCAACGGTCTTCGTTTCTTATACCGGCGAAGCGCTCGACTATAAAACTCCTCTTCTGAAATCATTATTCGCTCTGGATAAGGCAGCTGTAGATGTTTGCCAATTGTTTGACAAGGAGGTCAGCAAGGTGATATCCACGCTGGGTTGGGAACAGGAGTATTTCCTGGTCGACGAAGCACTTTATTATGCTCGTCCGGATCTGCTGCTGACCGACCGCACTTTAATGGGGCACGCTTCGGCACGCGATCAGCAACTTTCTGACCATTATTTCGGATCGATCCCGGAACGGGTAATGGCGTTTATGAAAGATTTTGAGTTTGATTGTTATAAGCTGGGAATACCAGTCCGAACCCGCCATAATGAGGTGGCTCCCAATCAGTTCGAGTGTGCTCCGGTATTTGAGGAGGCTAACCTGGCGGTTGACCACAATCAGCTGCTGATGGATATCATGAAAAAGGTTGCCCGCAAGCACCATTTCCGCGTACTGCTGCACGAAAAACCTTATAAAGGAATCAACGGATCAGGAAAACATAATAACTGGTCGATGCTGACCAATACCGGTGTCAATCTGCTGGCTCCCGGAACCAATCCGAAAACAAACCTGCAGTTCCTGACCTTCATGGTCAACACCATTAAAGCCGTAAATGATTACTCCGACTTGCTCCGGGCCAGCGTGTTATCGGCCGGAAATGAACACCGGCTTGGTGCACACGAAGCTCCTCCTGCGATTATTTCAGTGTTTATCGGCAGGCATCTGACTCAGATTTTCGATGAGATCGTGAACAAGGTTCCGGCTGCCGATATGACCCCGGATCAGAAAACCGAACTGAAACTGAATATCGGTAAACTTCCGAATATTCTGCTCGACAATACTGACCGCAACCGGACCAGCCCATTTGCTTTTACCGGTAACCGTTTTGAGTTCAGAGCTCCCGGTTCCTCCATGAACTGTGCTTCCCCAATGACCATGCTGAATGCAGCCGTTGCCAGTCAGCTCATGGAATTTAAGACAGAGGTGGACGGATTGGTCGAAGGCGGTGCAAAAAAAGACGAAGCCATCTTCCGCATTCTGAGGAAATATATCATCCACTCAAAAAATATTCTTTTCGAAGGAAACGGCTATGGTCAGGAATGGTTAGATGAAGCTGCCCGCCGTGGTTTGTCGAATATCAGCAGTGCCACAGAGGGACTGAAAGCCTTTATCGATCCGAAAAATATCGAACTGGTCAAGCGGACGAATGTTTTATCAGAACGGGAAATGAACGCCCGGTATGATATCCGGTTGGAAATGTTTACCAAAAAAATCCAGATCGAATCAAGAGTATTGGGCGACCTGGCTGTTAATCATATCATCCCGACGGTCATTAAATATCAGAACCGTTTAATCGAGAATGTAAAAGGGCTCAAAGATATCCTGCCCGCCAATGAATTTGCCGATGCAGCCAGTTATCAGCTCAATGCTATCCGGCGAATTTCGAAGCATAAAGCGCTGGTCCTGGAGATGGTGGAAGAGATGCTTGCCGCCCGGAAAGAGGCAAATCATATTGAAGATGAACGTCTTAAAGCTGAGGCCTATAATGCTAATGTAAAACACTATCTGAAAGAGATCAGATATCATATCGACAAGCTTGAACTCATTGTGGATGACGACCTCTGGCCCCTGCCAAAATACCGCGAGCTGCTCTTTGCACGCTAAATAGTTGAATCCAGGCAAATATTGCCTATTTTTGATCGTTATAGTGTAAAATCTGCTCGTATGAATTTATCTCGTTTTATTGCGGGTTTGACCATGGCTTTTTTACTGGCCGGTCCTGTGATGGGTCAAAAGAGGGATCTCGTTGTTCAGGCTGATAAAACATTTGCCGTAGGTGAATACTTTAAGTCGATCGACAAGTACAAGAAAGCCTTGTCACGGGAAAAGGATCGCCAGAAAAAGATGACGATCAATGTTAAGATCGGTAATTGTTACCGGTTAGTCAACGACACCCGTAAAGCTGAATCGTATTATCTGAAAGCCGTACGGGGAAAAGCGCAGGATCCGAAAGTGCATCTGTATTATGCCGATATGCTTAAGATCAATGGCAAAGTTGCCCTGGCAAAAGCTGAATATGAGGAGTATCTTAAGTTGGTTCCGGATGACCAGATCGCCAGGACATCTTACCAATCCTGCGATTCGATCTCCATCTGGATAAAGAATCCTACGCGCTATCAGGTGGAAAATATCAAGGACTTCAATACGAAGTTCAATGACTATAGCCCCTTCTTTGCTTCAAAGGATTATAAGGAACTTTACATTTCCTCATCCCGTGACGGATCTAATGGCAATAAGGTGCATGGAGGTACCGGGCAGAGTTTTTCAGATATTTATTTTACCCGGATCGATAATAAACAGAAATGGGCAGTGCCGGCTCCGGTTGATAAATCGATCAACAGCATGTTTGACGATGGTTCACCCTGGGTGTCTGCTGATGGCTCTACCATGTATTTTACCCGGTGCCGTTTCGATAAACAGGAGTCTCTGGGGTGCCAGATCATGATTAGCAAAAAAGCTGGTACCACCTGGGCTGACCCGACAGTGGTGCCACTGGCCAAAGATTCTGTTGTTATTGCTCATCCGAGCCTGACACCTGATCAGCTGACTCTTTTCTTTGTCAGCGATATGCTCGGCGGCCTTGGCGGAAAAGATATCTGGATGGCAAAAAGAGAAAAGCCGGATGGTGCTTTCGGAGCTTTTGTAAACCTGGGAGAAGAGATCAATACGGCTAAGGATGAGATGTTCCCGTTTGTTAAAAGTGATTCTCTGTTCTACTTTTCTTCAAATGGACGATATGGTTTGGGCGGACTGGATATTTTCAAGGCTCAGATGAATGTTGACGGCAAATGGATTGTCGAGAACATGAAATCACCCATTAACAGCTCAGGCGATGATTTTGGTATTATTTTCCAGAGTGAGGAGGAGAAGGGCTATTTTACTTCCAGCAGAATTGATAAAAGCAAGGGAGGAGATGATATCTATTCATTCGTACTTCCTGACAAGCGGTTCAACATGGCCGGCAGGGTGCTTAACGAACAAAATAATTTGCCGTTGAAGGAGGCTGATGTCAGGCTGATCGGAAGCGATGGAACCAGTCTTGAATATAAAACCGATTCGACGGGTAATTTTTCATTCAAACTGAAACCTGAAACGGATTATCTGTTGGTTGCCTTCAAACGTGGGTTCCTCAACGGGAAACTCCGTGAAACCACCAAGGGGATCGAAATCAGCCGTGATTTCAATGCCACCCTGGTTTTAGCACCTTATGAAAAGCCCATCGAACTGCCAAACATCCTGTATGATCTGGCAAAATGGGATCTGCGCCCTGAATCGATGGTTGCGCTGGATGCTTTGGTTGAAACACTGGAGGATAATCCGAATATTACAATCGAGCTCATGTCGCATACTGACGTTAGGCCATTCAGAGCCATGTCGAACCTCGAACTGTCACAGAATCGTGCGCAGTCTGTAGTTGACTACCTGATCAGTAAGGGTATAGTATCGGAGCGGCTGAAAGCCAGGGGATATGGTCCGGATGTTCCGCGCGTGGTGGATGAAAAGATTGCTGCTGCGTACAGCTTTCTGCATGCCGGAGATACTCTTACCAAAGCTTATATCGATGTTCTGCCAAAAGATCAGGATAAGGAAATTGCGCATCAGCTGAACCGTCGTACGGAATTCCGTGTTCTTAGGAACGACTATATTCCTGGCGGAAAGCCCGGTGATGAAAATGATGCCCGGAAACAGATTCTGTTACGGGGCATGGAGGAACTTCAGCAAGGTCAGAAACCACGTCAGAAGATTGACAAGAAACAAGGAGTGCAACCGCCCGCAAATCAGTCGTCAGGAGCAATCGAGACCATTAAGCAAAAGCTACCGTAATTTTCATACCTTTGCACCTCGTTATGGAGCAGGGTAACAGATATTCACAGCGTGGCGTCTCCTCATCCAAGGAAGATGTACATCAGGCAATTAAAAACCTTGATAAAGGGCTGTATCCTAAGGCGTTTTGCAAAATCATTCCCGATGTCCTGACCGGCGACCCCGATTGGTGCTGCATTATGCATGCCGATGGTGCCGGTACTAAATCATCACTTGCTTATATCTATTGGAAAGAGACAGGCGATATTTCCGTCTGGAAAGGTATTGCCCAGGATGCGGTCATCATGAATACCGATGATTTGCTTTGCGTTGGCGCAACCGGGCCAATACTTCTTAGCTCCACGATTGGACGAAATAAAAACCTGATTCCCGGTGAAGTGATCACAGCCGTGATCGAAGGGACCCAGGAAATAGCTGATTTTTTAACGGCGAACGGCGTTGAAACCCTGTTTTGCGGAGGGGAAACGGCTGATGTCGGTGATCTGGTACGGACGATAATCGTCGATAGTACCGTCACGGCCAGGCTCAGGAGATCTGAAGTTATTTCCAATGACCGTATCGTTTCCGGAGATGTCATTGTCGGGCTCTCCTCATCAGGAAAAGCTACCTACGAATCCGGCTATAACGGGGGAATGGGCAGCAATGGCCTGACATCGGCCCGTCATGATGTTTTTGCACATTACCTGGCTCGGAAATATCCTGAATCATTTGATTCACAGGTTCCTGATAGTCTGGTCTATTCAGGCGGCACGAGCCTCACCGAAATGATTGCAGATACCGGTCTGGATGCAGGAAAGCTCGTGCTTTCTCCCACCCGCACTTATGCTCCTGTTGTCAGGGCCATTCTGAATGAACTGAGGCCGGTGATTCATGGCATGGTGCACTGCTCAGGCGGTGGACAAACGAAGATTTTGCATTTCATTGAAAATCTTCACGTTGTTAAAAACAACCTGTTTGATTTACCTCCGTTGTTCCGGTTAATTCAGAACCAGTCGCGCACACCGTGGAGCGAGATGTATAAGGTATTCAATATGGGGCATCGGTTTGAGGTTTACCTTCCCCAACAATATGCACACGAGATTATCCAAATAGCTGCCGGGTTTGGGATCGAAGCACAAATAGTCGGGTTCTGTGAGCCTTCCGACTCACCGAAACTGACCATCCGCAGCGAGTACGGTGACTTTTTCTATTAGGTACGCTTCATTTCCGGGATCAAACCGATACCCGATACCCAATACCCAATTTCCAAAACCCAATTTCCAATATCCGTTCTCACTTTCAATTAATATACGAACCTTATGTTATTAGATAAATTAGCAGGAATCGCAGCCCGGTACGACGAAGTGTCGAGGCTGATCACAGAGCCGGATGTGGCCAATGATATGAAGCGGTTTATCCAGCTCAACAAGGAATACAAGGAACTGAACAGAGTTGTGGTTTTCTACAACGAGTATAAAAATATTCTCGAAAACATTGACTCCTCCAAAAAACTTCTCGAAAGTGAGAAAGATGAAGAGATGCGCGACATGGCCAAGGAGGAGCTGGAAACTCTGACCACCCGGCTGGCGGAGATGGAGGAGGAAGTTAAGGTACTGCTTCTGCCGGTTGATCCGCAGGATGCCAAAAATGCCATAGTTGAGGTGCGTGCCGGAACGGGCGGAGATGAAGCCAGTATTTTTGCCGGCGATCTTTTCCGCATGTACACCAAGTTCTGCGATGTTAGAGGATGGAAATATGCCATCAACAGTTTTACCGAAGGCACCAACGGAGGCTATAAGGAGATCATTATTGCCATCACCGGCGATGGGGTTTATGGGGTGATGAAGTACGAGTCGGGAGTCCATCGCGTTCAACGGGTTCCACAAACAGAAACCCAGGGCAGGATACATACTTCGGCTGCAACAGTGGCGGTTCTGCCTGAAGCTGAAGAGTTTGACGTAGAACTTCTTCCGGCTGATATCCGGGTGGATACCTACTGCTCCTCAGGACCCGGAGGCCAGTCGGTCAACACTACTTACTCTGCTATCCGGCTGACTCATATGCCATCCGGTATTGTGGTGACCTGCCAGGATCAGAAATCGCAGATCAAGAATAAGGAAAAAGCCATGATTGAGCTGAGGACTCGTTTGTATGACCGTGAATATCAGAAGTATATGGATGAGATTTCCTCGAAAAGGAAAACCATGGTCAGTACAGGCGACCGCTCAGCCAAGATTCGTACCTACAATTATCCGCAGGGTAGGGTGACCGATCACCGGATCTCCTTTACCATGTACAATCTTCCTGCTGTCATGAACGGTGATATTCAGGAAATTATCGATAAATTGCAGGTTGCTGAAAATGCCGAACGATTGAAAACCTCTGATACAACACGCTAATGACCGCATCAGAACTGAACCTTGAGATCCGTAAGAAAAGATCCTTCCTGTGTGTAGGTCTGGATGTGGATATGGCCCGCATTCCTGTTCATTTGCACAGGGAAGCTAATCCGGTTTTTGCTTTCAACAAGGCCATTGTTGATGCCACGGCCGACCTGGCAATTGCCTATAAACCGAACCTGGCTTTTTATGAGGCTTTGGGTACGGATGGGATGAAACAGCTGGAAATGACGGTCGACTATATCCGGTCGAAGGATCCGAATCTTTTTATTATCGCCGATGCCAAACGCGGAGATATCGGAAATACTGCAGAGCAATACGCTAAAGCTTTTTTTCTGCATTTTGATTTTGATGCCATCACCTTGTCTCCTTATATGGGAAGGGATTCCATTGAACCGTTCCTGCAGTTTCCGGGTAAGTGGGCCATTGTTCTTGCCTTGACTTCCAATCCCGGAGCGTCAGATTTTCAGTTGCTGAATGTCGATCAGGATCAGCCACTCTATGAGCATGTTCTCATGCAGACTGTCAGTTGGGGCACCGTCGATAATTTGATGTTTGTGGTGGGTGCCACCAGGTCAGATCATCTCACCAGCATTCGCCGGATTGCCCCGGAGCACTTTTTGCTGGTACCCGGCATCGGTGCACAGGGTGGCTCCATGGAAATGGTTATGGAACACGGGAAATCCTCAAAGGGGGGGCTGCTGATCAATAACTCCCGTGGAATTCTTTATGCCGGAAACGGCATCGATTTTGCCGAAAAAGCCAGGGAAGCTGCCCAAAGGATGCTTACCGGTTTTACCATGTAAAAAAGTTCCCTGAAAAATTCCATCCTGTCTGAATTTCTGCATCTATATCTGAAAATAGATTCAGATGCAGGAAGATTTTCTCCAATATCTGTGGAAATACGGATTATTTCCGGCAGATAAACTGTTCACCCCTGATCATCAGCGGGTTGAGATTTTGTCGCCGGGCCAGCTGAATACCAACGCCGGCCCTGATTTCATCATGGCACGGATACGGATTGGAGAGGCGGTATGGGCCGGTCATGTGGAGGTACATGTCAAAGCATCCGATTGGTATCGACATAATCATAATGATGACCGTTCTTACGATCCGGTGGTGCTTCATGTTGTTTATGAGGCCGACTGTACGGTGAAGCGCGCCAACGGGGATGTTATTCCTGTGGTGACCCTGCCGGTCAAACCCTCTTATCTGGATAATTATCATCAGATTCTGTCAACGATCTCTGCTGTTCCCTGCGAATTTTCATGGAAAAATCTGGATTCTGCGGAGGTGGAAAACTGGATCGTCAACATGGGCATTGAGCGCATGCAGATGAAATCGGATGAGGTATATGCCCGTTTGCAGAATAATAAAGGAGGCTGGGACGAAACCTGGTTTCAGCTGATTACGAGATCGTTCGGATTCGGTATCAATCAGGATGTATTCGATCGGCTCGGTCAGTCGATTCCGCTTACAGCGATTCGCTCCACCGGTTCCAACCTTTTCAGGCTGGAGGCGCTCCTGTTCGGTCAGGCTGACCTGATACCGGTAAGAAAGCCGGATCCTTATACCCGTGCCCTGATGGTGGAATATGGTTTTGTCAGGCAGAAATTCAATCTGGTGCCCCTGAAGAATGCGGAATGGAAGTTTTTGAGAATGAGACCGTCGAATTTTCCAACCGTCAGAATTGCCCAACTGGCAGCATTTCTGGCAGGCAACTCCGATAGGTTGGATATGATTCTAAGGCAGGGGGCAGCAGAGACGAGTTTGAAATTCGATTTTCCGGTGTCGTCATACTGGAAATTGCACTATGATTTCGGTAAAAAATGGGCTGGCCGGTACTCCGGATTCGGACCGGAAACGGTTAACCTTTTTATGATAAATGCCATTTTACCGTTCCGTGCAAGCTATATCCACCGGCAAGGTGATCATAAAGCATGGGAACAATGGATGGAAATGCTTGAAAACCTTCCCGCGGAGAATAACCACATCACACGAGTTTGGACCGGTTACGGTTACCGGGTGCCTAACGCCTTTTACTCACAAGCTTTTTTACACCTCTACAGCCATTATTGCAAGAACAGGAATTGCCTGAATTGTCACATCGGACAATCATTAATTAAAGGCAAGGGTAATTAATTGATTTTTCATAACTTTACAGATATGGGAAAGATACTTCTGACCGGGGCAAATGGCCTTGTTGGACAGTCGCTCGTCCAAAGAATCTCGATCATGCCCGGTTATAGTCTTCTTGCTACTTCCGCATCAGACTGTGTGATAGGCGATTACGACCAAGCTTGTTTTATGAGGATGGACATTACCTCTCCGCAGGAGGTGAAAAAAGTTTTTGATTTTTATAAGCCTGATATTGTGATCCATTGTGCAGCAGCTACACAGGTGGATCCCTGCGAACTTGACCACGACTTGTCGGATACTACCAATATCGAAGGAACGCGTCTGGTGGGCAAGGCTGCCGAAGATTGCGGAGCCCGGTTCATTTATCTTTCCACTGATTTTGTGTTCGATGGTTTACATGGCCCGTACCGTGAGGAAGATCAGCCAAATCCGGTAAATGTGTACGGATGGTCGAAGCTTCAGGGTGAATACATCACCAGATCGCTGAAAGTGCCCTGGGCAATTGTGCGCACCATCCTGGTTTACGGGATTACACTGGTTTTGAAACGCCCGAATCTGGTTACACGGGTACGCGATTCACTTACCAATGGCAGTCCGATCCGGGTGGTCGATGATCAATTCAGAATGCCGACCCTGGTTGATGACCTTTCTGAAGGCATCGCTCAGATCATACAGAGATCCAAAACCGGTATCTATCACCTCTCAGGACCTGAAATGGTTTCGATATATGATTTTGCCGTAAAAATTGCCCGGTCATTCCAACTGGATACTTCTCTTATTTCAGCCATTCACTCTGATCTTCTTTCCCAGCCTGGCCGTCGCCCTGCGGTTACCGGATTTATTCTTAAAAAAGCCATTGACGAACTGACTTACGTCCCCCGGAACATCAATGACGGACTTGAAGTGGTTAAAAAATCAATTGCCGGCTTTTCTATTTGAACAGATGGTCCCATTTTTGCTTTACATTAGTATTCGTATCTGAAACCTGTAATTATGAAATTTAATTATCTATGGCTGGTGTTTGCCCTGATGCTGACAGCTGCCTGCGACCGAGAAACAACTGTAACCCCTGATATCGAACTGACCGGAAATTCGGAATGCAAAAGCAGCGTTTTGAAATCTTTTTCAGACCACTCCTCCGATCAGGATTGTATTCAGTATTTCTGGAAATCGGGTGATACCCTGAAAATAAAACATGTAAACGCCGGATTTAACTGCTGCCCGCAAGGATTTGGCGTCGATCTGAAGGTTGTTGGTGATACTCTCTTGATTACTGAATCTGAAAATTCCTCACTTTGTGACTGCTGCTGCCTCTTTGACCTTGAATATAATCTTACGGGGATCAGCAAAGGCAACTGGTGGGTAAAAATCGTGGAACCTTATGCGCAGAATAAAGATGAGGACAAACTCAATTTTCTGATTGAATTGAAGAAAAACCAGGAAGGTGAGTACTGTGTAACCCGGACAGGCTATCCATGGGGGATGTAAACGCAATGGATGAAAAACAAACCAAAATGAAAAGAGAAAGAAAAGGAAGGGTTGTAAGGGTTCTAAGTGTTGTAATGGTTGTAGGGGTTGTGATGGGTGGGTGTTCAAAGGTGACTGATTACGAGCCCAAACCGCTGAATCTTCCGCAGGAAGCAGCCGGAGTGATTACTGCCGACAATACCTTCGGATTTGATCTGTACACCAAACTGGCTGCCGCGGCTGATGCAGGCACCAACCTGATGATATCGCCGCTCAGTGTTTCACAGGCTCTGTCGATGACCTGGAATGGTGCTGCCGGGGAGACCAAAACAGCCATGGAAGAGGCGCTGGGAGTTGCCGGTTATGATCGGGATGATTTGAACAAACTGAATAAAACCCTGATAACCGCCCTGGTTGATCATGATCAGAAAGTGGAGGTCTCCGTAGCCAATTCCATCTGGTATCGCCAGGAATATACCGTTTTACCTGATTTTATATCACGAAATCAAACCTGGTATGATGCCGAAGTCAGGCCCATGGATTTTACAGCTTCCGGCTGCAAGGATGTCATCAACAACTGGGTATCAGATAAAACCAATAAAAAGATCACCGAAATTGTAGATCAGATCAATCCCGAATCGTTTATGTACCTGATCAATGCTACTTATTTCAAAGGGGCCTGGACACATGAATTCAGCGTGAAGAAAACCAGTCAGCAAACTTTTTACAAAGAAGACGGAACAACGCTTCAGGTAGACATGATGCATCAGGAGCTGGATCTGAATCTTTATGAAAATGAGACCTTTGCTTCGGTTGAATTGCCCTATGGGAAAGGTAACTGGAGAATGTTTTTATTTTTACCGGTAGCCGGCAAAGATGTTACGGACGTCGAAAAACTGCTCTCAACAGCCCATTGGGAGGAGTGGCTTCCCCGGTATGATACCGTCCGCGAAGTGCAGATATCTCTTCCTAAATTCACATTTGCATACGATCAAAGCCTGAAGGATGCCCTTTCTGCTATGGGCATGGGCGTTGCCTTTACGGATAATGCTGATTTTACAGGGATACTGCCGGAAGGTGGATTGCTGATCACCGATGTCAAACATAAAACGTTTATCGAGGTTAACGAAGAGGGAACTGAAGCGGCTGCGGTCACTTCGGTAGAGGTGGGTGTGACATCCATCGGAAATTCCATAACATTCAACCGGCCATTTCTGTTTGCTATTGCCGAGAAATCAACCGGAGCGGTTTTATTTATCGGAAGATTAATGAACCCTGAATAACCACCAAGAAAACCACTATGAAAAAACTTCAACCACTATTACTGGCAGTATTAATGACATCGCTGCTCTTCTCCTGCTCAAGACAGGAGGATCAATTGGGTCCGATTTCCGTTTCATTTACTTCTGACATGGAGTGTAAATCGAATACCCCGATGGTGGGGGACCAAACGGATTCCTGGTCGCCCTGTGTTAACTTTATCTATGCCGGCGACAGTCTGCTGACCCTGCAGCATCTGAATGCCTGCTTTAACTGTTGTCCGGAGAATTTCACCGTGGCTATCGAGCTGAAGGGCGACAGCCTGCTGATCACAGAAGATGATGTCAAACAGGGGTGTAAGTGCAACTGCCTTTTCAACCTGGATATTGTTATTCATAACCTGCCTGCCGGAACCTATCATGTCCGGTTTATTGAACCCTGTGTCAATGCGACGATTCCTCAGCTAATGTTCGATCTGAATCTGAAAGAGACAAAAGAGGGACAGGTATGTGTGACCCGGAGCGAAGGCTGGTGTTTATAAAACCTGATAATTCTAAATCAAAAGATTCAGTGTGATGAAAAGGAAAGTTTTACTGTTTGGGGCAATATTCATGGTAGGATCAGCGCTGCTGACTTCCTGCAAAATGGAGCAGTGCGACTGTGAATATGGCTCTTATAAAGGAACTGTTGTATTCACGGGTGCCCCTGAAGTTGACGGATGCGGATGGCTGATCAGGATCGATTCGGTTAATTACCATCCGGTGAATCTGAGTAAAGATTATCAGATCGATGGCTTGATGGTTACCCTCAAATACGAAAAGGAATCCGAAGGTTATCGTTGTGGTCGGGGGTCTTCACTCATACCATCGATCCGGATTGTTGAGATCAGGGCAGATGCTGAGGAGGTAGGCATTCTTGGAGAAGATGAATGGGATCAGTACAAGATGGACCCTTTTCGCATGGATTCAGCGTATGTAAAAGGTGATTACCTCTATATCCGGGTTGGATACAGCGGCGGGTGCGCCCGTCACGATTTCAGTCTGTGGAAGCTTCCCCCGAATGCGCTCAATCCTCCACCCATCGAACTCGCCCTGTCGCATGACAGTCATGGGGATATGTGTGAGGCATATTTTACCAGGTGGGTGGTTTTTTCGCTGATTCCTATTCGTCAGAGAGGCGTTCATGAAGTAGGCTTTTTACTGCGGGGTTCGCCGGAAATGTCGGGTTATTTTGGTCGGTACACCTATTCCTATTAACTGTATCGTGATATAAATTACCAGATCACACCATGCATCTTAGGAATATCTGTCTAATTGAATGTCTTTTGAATTGCAAAATCTTTTTATAACTTTGCGGCTTAATTGTTTGACAACAGTAAAATTATAGTAAACATGTACTTAACGGCAGAAAAGAAACAAGAATTTTTCGAAAAGTACGGGAAGTCCAATAAAGACACTGGTTCATCAGAAGGCCAGATTGCCTTATTCTCCTACCGTATTTCTCACCTGACAGAGCATTTGAAAAAAAATCGCAAGGACTTCAGTACCCAGCGATCACTGATCAGATTAGTAGGTAAACGCAGAAGATTGCTTAATTACCTCAAAGACAGGGATATCGCGCGGTACCGTGCAATAGTCAAAGGATTGAACTTACGTAAATAACCAACGAAAGAAAAGGCAATTTTATAATTGCCTTTTTTTTCATCTCATTAAATCAGATTGAATAAGATGTATCAAGCATATCAGAAGACCATTACCTTAAACGATGGGCGGACGATAACCATTGAAACCGGTAAACTTGCCAAGCAGGCTGACGGTTCGGTGGTAGTGACCATGGGTAAGACCATGATCCTGGCGGCAGTTTGTGCCTCCAAAACGGCAAAAGAAGGCGTTGACTTCATGCCGCTCAGTGTTGAATATAAGGAAAAATTTGCTGCAGCCGGGCGTTTCCCGGGGGGCTTCATGAAAAGGGAAGCCCGACCGAATGATAATGAAATTTTAGTTTCCCGCCTGGTCGACCGCGCTTTGCGCCCTTTGTTCCCCGACGATTATCATGCAGAAGTATTTGTGTCAATCACCCTTTTGTCGGGTGATCCTGCATGCCCGCCTGATGCACTGGCCGGATTGGCTGCTTCGGCAGCATTTGCCCTGACTGACATTCCGTTTGGAGGTCCGATCAGTGAAGTTCGTGTTGCCCGCATTGACGGTGAAATGGTGATCAATCCCAGCATGGAAGATCTGGCAGATGCTGATCTTGACCTGATCGTCGCAGGTACCATCGACAATATCATGATGGTTGAAGGCGAGATGCACGAGGTTTCGGAAGCTGAAATGCTCGAAGCCATCAAGATCGGTCATGAAGAAATCAAAAAACATTGCCAGGCTCAGCTTGACATGCGCAAGGACCTTGATAAAGATAGTATCAGGGAATATAGCCATGAAAATAAAGATGCTGAACTGAAAGCAAAGGTTTTTGAAGCAACCTATCAAAAGGTTTATGAAGTTGCCAGGTCGCAGAAGCCAAAACATGAGCGCAGTGATGCATGGGAACAGATTGAGGCTGAATTTATGGCCACATTAGGCGAAGAGGTTACCCCGGAAGTTACGATGATGGTAAAAAGATACTATCACGACGTGATGAAAGAGGCTACCCGCAATATGATGCTGAATGAAGGCGTCCGTCTGGATGGCCGTAAAACCGACGAAATCCGTCCGATCTGGAGTGAGGTTGATTATCTTCCTATGGCTCACGGTTCGGCAATTTTCACCCGTGGTGAAACCCAGTCACTGACCACCGTGACCCTGGGAACCAAGCTCGATGAAAAAATCGTTGATGAGGTGCTGACACAGGGGAAAGACAGATATCTGCTGCATTATAATTTTCCACCATTCGCAACAGGCGAAGCCAGGCCGGTTCGCGGCATCAGCCGCAGGGAAATCGGTCACGGTAACCTGGCTCACCGGGCCATCAAACCGATGCTTCCGGGCGCCGAGGACAATCCTTATGTGATCCGTATCGTTTCAGATATTCTCGAATCCAACGGTTCCTCTTCCATGGCTACGGTTTGTGCCGCTACCCTGGCTCTGATGGATGCCGGCGTGAAAATCAAGAAACCGGTTTCCGGTATTGCCATGGGACTGATTGTCGGCAAAGACAAAAAGTATATCGTGCTTTCGGATATTCTTGGCGACGAGGATCATCTGGGTGACATGGACTTTAAAGTTTGCGGAACCCGTGACGGAATCACCGCTTGCCAGATGGATATCAAGGTTGACGGACTCTCCTACGAGATCCTGGCCGAAGCTTTGGCTCAGGCTAACCGTGGCAGAATGCATATTCTGGGAAAAATCCTGGAAACCATGCCGGAACCACGCGAAGACTACAAACCTCATGTTCCGAGAATCCAGACCATGACCATACCGAAAGATATGATCGGTGCTGTTATCGGTACAGGCGGAAAAATTATTCAGGATATTCAACTGCGCACTCATACCATCATCACCATCGAGGAGAAAGACGGTATTGGATTTATCGAGGTTGCTGCTCCTGACAAGGAAGCCATCGAAGCTGCCATGGAGATCATTCAGGGCATCTGTGCAGTTCCGGAAGTCGGACAGATCTATAATGGCAAGGTGGTATCGATCGTTGCATTCGGTGCATTTGTCGAAATCCTCCCCGGCAAGGAAGGTCTGCTGCATATTTCCGAGATCTCCTATAAACGGTTGGAAACCGTTGAGGAAGAACTTAAGATGGGCCAGATGATTGAAGTGAAACTCATCGAAATTGATGAAAAATCCGGTAAATACAGGCTCTCGAGAAAAGCTCTTCTCGATAAACCCGAAGGTTACATAGAGCCAGCACAGCATGACCGCGGTCCAAGAGGCCCGCGTGATGACCGTGGTGGACACGACAACCGGGATCGCCGCGACGGAGACCGCGGAGGCAGACCGCCCCGCAGGGATTTTGACCGCCGCTAAGAAGCCGGATCATAAGATAGTATTAAGAAAATCCCTGCGTTGGCAGGGATTTTTTTTTATTTTTAGACCATGGAACTCAACGAAAAATATCCATGCACTTACCGACTGGTTGTCATCGAGGGAAATATCGGGGCCGGTAAAACTTCTCTGGCTAAAAGAATCAGTGTGGATTACAATAGCCACCTGATCCTGGAGCGGTTCGCGGATAACCCGTTTCTTCCAAAGTTTTACAAAGATCCCGATCGCTTTGCATTTCCATTGGAGATGTCATTTCTTGCCGATCGGTATACCCAGCTCAAAAAGGAACTCGCCAGTCCCGATATTTTTGCTCCACTTACCGTTGCCGACTACTATTTCATGAAATCGCTGATTTTTGCAGGGAATACTCTTACAGGCGATGAATATACGCTATACTCACAGCTTTTTCATTTGATGTATTCTTCGCTTCCGAAGCCCGATCTGTATATCTATTTACATCAGGACCCGGAAAATCTGCTCACCAATATCTGGAACCGGGGAAGGGAATATGAATCAGCCATTACCGCTGAATATCTGAAGAAAATCCAAACCGGATATTTCGATTTTTTCAGGCAGGAGCAATCAATGCGGATACTTGTTGTGGATACGAGGGATATCGATTTTGTCAATCATGAGGAAGATTATCATACCCTGCTGGATACCCTTTTTGTTCAAAAATATCCGGTGGGTCTTACGAGGGTTTTCCCTCAGGGGGGGCAGAAAATGTAAGTTAAACAATTTAATTGAACTTACGGCATTTTTTCCTGCTGATCTCCAAAAGATTTATATTTTTGTGATACATTGAAAGTTTTTAAAATCAAACATAAAACCGGTAGTTATGAAGAAATTCAACCTTAGTATTTTTGTAGTCATTGCAGCTATGTTTGCACTCTCCGGCTGCAGCGGACTCAACAAAATGAAGAAAAATGCTTCTGGGATCAAATACGAAGTAAAACCAGAGGTCTTGGAAATGCACGGTGGGAATGTGGCTGTTAAAATTGAAGCCAGTTATCCCAAAAAATACTTTAACAAGAAGGCAGTTGTGGTTGCAACTCCAGTCTTAAAAACAACGTCAGGCGATGTTGAATTCAAAGCAATATCCGTGCAGGGCGAAAAAGTAACTTCCAATAATAAGGTGGTTAATTACAAAGCTGGTGGTAAGGTTACTTATGAAGGAACCGTGCCTTATGCAAAAGATATGCGTCAATCAGAACTGATTGTTAAAGCAGAAGCTTCGAGAAAAGCAAAAAAGGTGAATTTTGAACCTGTTAAAATTGCTGATGGTGTTATTGCAACTCCGGCCCTTCTCGATAATAAAGATGCAGAGACTGTTATTGCTGGCGATAAATTCCAGCGGATTGTTCCTGAAACTTATCAGGCTGACATTAACTATGATATCAATAAATCAGAGGTAAAAAAATCGGAAATGAAATCCGATGATGTCACAGCCATTAAAGAAAAAGTAAAAGCTGCCAACTCAAAATCGAATTACAAAATAAAAGGTGTTGACGTATCCGCTTATGCATCACCGGACGGTAAGCTTGATTTGAACGACAAACTGGCCAAGGATCGTTCTAAAACTGCTTCTGCTTTCTTCAAAAAAGAACTGGCTGGCATGAAAGTTTCCAACGCTGATCAGGCCGAGTTCTACAAACTGATGTCGACCGCTGAAGACTGGGATGGTTTCAAAGAGATGGTTGCCAAATCAAAAATTCAGGACAAAGATCTGATTCTGCGTGTTCTGTCGATGTACAATGATCCTGACGTTCGCGAAAAAGAGATCCGCAATATTGCTGCTGCTTTTACCGAATTATCTGACCAGATTCTCCCGGCTCTCCGTCGTTCAAAATTTGCCGTTAATGTTGATGTTATTGGAAAATCAGACGAAGAACTGCTGAAACTGGCCACCACAAATCCAGGTGAACTCAATATTGAAGAAGTTCTCTATGCTGCAACATTAACCAAAGATGTTAAAACGCAGAATGGTATTTACAAAGCTGCAACCGAAAAATTCCCGACTTGCTACAGGGCTTGGAACGACTATGGAATGACAGCTGCTCAGCTCGATGATTTCAAAACAGCAAAAACGGCTATCGAAAAAGCAAACAGCCTACAGGCTAATGACCCGATCGTTCTCAACAACCTGGGTGTTGTCGCTCTCGCTGAAGGTGATTATGACAAAGCTGAAGGTTTGTTCCGCAGCGCCGCCAGTGCCGGAAGCCAGGCTGATCACAATATGGGTATTGTAAACGTTAAAAAAGGAAACTACAGCCAGGCCGTTACCAACTTTGGTTCATCATGCCTGTTTAACGCTGCATTGGCTCAGACCTTGAACAAGGATTATGCAAAAGCGCTGAAAACGATTGATTGCATTACCGAACCAACCGGAATGACCAACTACCTGAAGGCCGTTATTTATGCCCGCCAGGGACAGAGCGCCAATATGTTTAAATCGCTTGAAGCTGCCGTTGCTGCTCAGGCTGATCTGAAACAACTGGCAAAAACTGATCTTGAATTCGGTAAATTCTTCTCCGATGCCAAATTCCAGGGAATCGTGAAGTAATCAACCACACTGATAAAAAAAAGAGCCGCTGATGAAGCGGCTCTTTTTTTATCGTTTGGCTGAACTAAAACCTCCTGCGCGGATAGCCTGATATTGCTTTGAAAAGAAACGCAATCGTCCAGGGAAGGCTGCAATTAGTTATTCAGTATAAAAGGCAAGTTTTCCTTTTGCCTGTCGTATTCTGTTTTCAACATTTTGTTCAGATTTTCATTATTTCTCATCAGTAGAAACACAGCACCTTGTGCCCTTAACAGTTTTTCATCTTTGTTTATCCCAAGATTAACTTTATAAAGTTCTTTAATGGCTTTGACAAATTCGTCATACATGCTGAATTCTTCGTTTTTGTAATGCTTCATGATTGATGCAAAGGAAAAAGCTTCCACAAATGGTTTCCTTTCACTTTCGGTCTTCTTAATATCATTTAAGCCTACACAAACTTTTCCAACATAGAGGCCCTCGTCAGTAAGTCTTATAATTGAGAAAAATTTAACGGCAATATTTAGCAATTTGTCCATCGACACAGTGTCTTTTGGAGCATTTTTATCAATTGTTTTGCAAGCTAATTCAGTCATCACAGAATTGAACAGACTGTCTTTTTTTAGGTCAATGAAATAATTGTTTCTTATCGCTATGCTGTCGGTCAATTTTAAAAGGTTTTGAGCATTTGAGTTTGAAGAAAAATTTGTCAATAAGTAGTCAATGAAAATTTTATTGTTGTTTACAAGATCAGAGAAACAACTCTTTTTCTCAGTTTCGATTATCCGTTTTATCAGATAATCTTTTTCATTGTAAGTTGATTTTTGAATTGAAATGAAATCTTCATAATGGTTTTTAATGTCACAATGGGTTTGCCCATAGCAGTGAACCGTAATTAAAGTTGTGATGATTACTGCTAAAATTGTTTTTATCATGGTTTGTTCTTGTTGATAACGGTTACGAAATGAAATCGTTGGGGAACTCGAAAAGGTTGTTGGAAAGTTGAAGCGGCGGGCTTCTTTAATTAAATATAGTAGAAGCCCGCTGAACAACTAAATTCGGAGCAGAACATGGTTTGTGATTCTGTTCGGGAAGTTGCCCGAGCAAATCGATAAGGATGAAAATATGTTGCACAACGAAACCAGACACTCAACTTTGAGCTTAAGTCCCGGCGAGTGTAGTTTACCACCGCTCCTCGCTGGGCTCTGCAAGCGGCTCTGAGTCATTTTGCTGTTCGACTATTTTTTAGTTCCGTCCTTGCTCAGGGTGAAGTTCATAGGAACCTGATAAGACACAGCGACGGGTTTTCCGGCCACTGCACCCGGAGTCCATTTTGGCATTGAATTGATTACCCTCAATGCTTCTGCATCGAGACCCGGTTCAACTCCCCGCATTACTTTAGCCTGCTCAATTTCGCCGGTTTTGCTGATCACAAACCCAACAAAGACTCTGCCTTCAATTTTCTTTGCAACTGCTTCAGTTGGATATTTCGTGTTGTCTCTGATGAATTTCAGTAATGCCTCATCACCTCCCGGAAACTCCGGCTTTACATCTACTACTGCGTATGAGAAGGTTTTCACTTCTTTGCCAGAATGACCTGCCGTATCCGGCACTATGACGGGTGCGGTGAACTTTATTTGACCTTTTTGAGGTGCTTTTGCTTGCTGATCCTTTGAAATCTTGGGCGGAGTGAATTTGATTTGAGTTTTTTGAGGCGTTTTAGCTTCCTGAGTCTTCGCGCCGGATGGTTCAATAGTTTTAGCAGACTGCCCTTCTGATAGCTCGATTGTGATCCCTTCTTTGGTCCAGGAGTTCTCACCTGTTTTTGTAAATCCTATTTCCTGAAGTTTCTGTGCCACCTCTTTCTTTACTTGTGTCTTTTTACCCGCATCCTGATTCTGGGCCGAAGCAGTCCATCCACTTGCCAGTACCATTCCACCAACCAGAGGCAATACCAGCAGATATTTCCAACCCGCCAGTCTGTTGTTTTTGCTTTTCGATAACATAATTAGTCTCCTTTTTAAAAATGATTTGTTGTTAAATGATTGCATGAGAATTAATTGGGGGACCATAAGCTGATGGCTGATCAAAGTATGGGAGTATTCGGATTTGTCAGATGCGGATGCTGCCTGGTCAGCAATGAATTCGTGTGTCAGTCGGAGCCTCCTCACAATGAGGTAAATGGCGGGGTTGTAAAAAAACAGGATTCGGATAATCAGCAGGATCAGATTGTCGATACTATGCAGCTGTTTGATGTGTACACTTTCATGGTCAAGGATAATCCGGGTATTTTTCGATTCAGGATCGAATGGCTCCGGGTAAAAAATGGTCCCGAAAATGCTGAATGCCGACCATGATTTGCTGATTACGACGATCCGGTGATTGTTCCATTTTACAACCGGCTTTGTTTTTGCCCAGATAAGCAGTTTTACAGATTGGATGGCCGATATCATAACCAGCATGGCAACTACAGCAAGATAGATGATCACCGGCCAGTTCAACGGATTGGAAGGAGCTGCCGCTAACGCTGTTTCAGCGCCGGATGCAGGGGTAATAGTTACTTCTGGTACCGGGATAAACGCAATACCGAGAATCGATTCCGCATGTGTATTAAAATGCAATTGCCACGGCAGCCAGGGAAGGATAACTGCCATGACCGACCCTCCCAGGAGGAAGAACCGGTTGGCCTGAAAATTCCTGTTTTTACTCAAAAACAAATCATAGGTAATCCAAATGAGAAACAGAAAGAAATTGGCCAGAAAAAGATTGATTAACAGGCTCATGGCTGCTCTTTTTTGAGTGTCTCAAGTGCTTTAAGAAGATCGTCCATTTCTTTGAGCGAAAGATTTTCGCTTTTAGAGAAGGAGGAAACCATTTGTTTCAGACTGCCATCGAAATAGTTCTCAAGCATCTTTTTCATCGAAAAGTGGGAGTATTCTTCCTTGCTGACCAGTGTATAATAGCGGTGCGTGGGGCCGAAGGCTTCATGGCCGACAAATTCTTTCGATTCCAATATCCTGACAATGGTGGAGACTGTGCTGTAGGCCGGTTTCGGAGTCGGTAGCCCTGCAATGATGTCTTTTACGAATGCAGGCTGGATGCTCCATAAAACCTGCATGATCTGTTCCTCTGCTTTTGTTAGGTCGCGCATTTTTGATTCGTTTTAATCAAAGATACAGCGAGGAATTTAAATAACCAACTAAAAAGGCAGTTAAGTCAACTAATGAGTTAGTTGTATATGTAATTGGGTAATATTTAAGAAGATGTGCTGATTTGCTGATGTGCTGATGTGCTGATGAGTTGATGTGCTGATTATTTGATGTGCTGATGTGATGATGAGTTGATAAAAACTCAGAGATGTGCTTTTTACATCGATAGAAAATCTTGTTTCTTTTTACTATCCATCGCCATCTGCTTTGTATCCAAAGTCTTGCAAATGGCACGGTTCATCAGCACATCAGCACATCAGCACATCAGCACATCAGCACATCAGCACATCTTCTTTATGATTTCCCACAGGACGATCCCAGCGCTGACTGCAACATTAAAGGAGTGTTTGGTGCCAAACTGCGGAATTTCGATAGCTCCCTGGCAGAGGTCGAGGGTTTCCTGGGATACCCCATGGATTTCATGGCCAAAAACCAGGGCGATGGGGCCCGTAAACTCAAATTTATCCAAAGGAGTGCTGCCGGTGGTCAGTTCGATGGCAAATACCTGGTAGCCCATCGACTTCACTGAGTTTATTGCATCCGTGGTGGTTTCATAATACTGCCAATCAACTGAAAGCTCAGCGCCCAGAGCGCTTTTGTGGATATCGCGATGCGGTGGCGGGGTGCTGATTCCGCATAGAATGAGTTTATTGATTCTGAAGGCATCTCCGGAACGAAATATAGAACCGATATTATTGAGGCTACGGACATTATCGAGAATGACAATTACCGGATTCTTTTCTGCAGATTTGAAGCTTTCTACATCCAGCCGGCCCTGTTCTTCGTTCTTAAGTTGTCGCATCGTTAAAGCTTTTTGTAAAAATAGACCTTAGAAGTTAACTTAAAATAGAAATTTTTGTTTCACCTATAATTGTTGCACTTTTATATTTGTAAATTGTTATTCCCCAAAATTTTAGCTTTATGAATCTTCATGAATACCAGGCCAAGCAATTGCTCCAGCTACATGGAGTGCCGGTTGCCGAAGGATTAATGGTTGAGACACCTGAAGCCGCCGTGGAAGCTGCACGCCTGATTCAGCTTCAAACCGGAACAAAATTTTGGGTGATCAAAGCGCAGATACATGCAGGCGGCAGAGGAAAGGGCGGGGGCGTGAAGATCGCATCTTCGCTTGCACAGGTTAAGGAACATGCCTCGAACATCCTGGGCATGAACCTGGTAACACCTCAAACCGGACCTGAAGGCAAACTCGTAAGAAAATTATTGGTTCAGCGCGACATGTATTATCCGGATGCCGATGGAAATTCTTCGGTCAGGGAATATTATATGAGTATCCTGCTAAACCGGAAGACGGGCAGGAATATCGTGATGTATTCCACGGAGGGTGGAGTGGACATCGAAAGTGTCGCTAAAAATACGCCGGAGCTGATCTTTATAGAGGAAATCGATCCGGGTTTAGGTATTCAGCCCTTTCAGGCGCGAAAAATCGCGTTTAATTTAAAATTGAGGGGAGAGGCTCATTTGAGCATGGTGCGGTTCGTAGTGGCGCTTTATAAGGCCTATGTGGCGATGGATGCTTCACTGCTCGAAATCAATCCGCTGGTGAAAACATCGGATAATTTAGCCTTTGCGGCTGATGCCAAGGTGAAGCTGGATGAAAATGCCCTGTTCCGTCATCCGGATTATGCTGAATTACGCGATCTGGATGAGGAGGACCCGGTTGAAGTTGAGGCTTCGGGGCATAACCTGAACTTTATCAAGCTTGATGGAAACGTGGGCTGCATGGTGAATGGAGCTGGTTTGGCGATGGCCACCATGGATATGATAAAACTTTCAGGAGGACAACCGGCCAATTTCCTGGATGTCGGGGGCGTGGCCAGCACCGAAACTGTTGGCGCCGGTATCAGGATTATCCTTAGGGATCCGAATGTGCAGGCGATCCTGATCAATATTTTTGGTGGTATTGTCCGCTGCGACCGTGTTGCACAGGGAGTTGTAGACGCCTGCAGGGGGATCGGAAATATTCCCGTCCCGATTATAGTCAGGTTGCAGGGCACCAACGCAGCCGAAGGGAAAAGTATCATCGACCTTTCAGGGCTTAAAGTTTCCACGGCTATCACCCTGGAAGAAGCAGCCGCGATGGTTAAGGAAGCGGTTTCCTGAACTATCTTTGCGTTTACAGGTAATTAATTTGCCTGGCTGCCCATGAGGTATTTCCTGCTATCGGTTTTAATCTGCCTGTCTGGCACAGGACTGTTTTCCCAGAACCTCAATCTGGATAAGACCGATACCATGCGCCACTGGGTTGTCATCGACGGGGATACGCTCAGGCACATCAATCTGAAAGAGGTTATCATCATTCCGCGAAAATCATTCAATAATCCCTTTAAGGAGCGTCAATACTGGCGAATGGTGTATAACATCAAAAAGGTTTTACCCTATTCGAAAATTGTTGCTGCGACAGTGGATCAGATGGAATTTGAACTGAGCCAGCTGAAGACTGACAAAGAAAGGAAGAAGCTGATCAAACGGATGGAAGATTCTCTTTATCTGAGATATGAAAAGGAATTAAAGGATTTGACGGTCACACAGGGGAAACTGCTATTTAAACTCGTCGATCGTGCGACCAGCAATACTGCTTACTACTGGATTGATGCCTATGAAGGTTCGGTTTCCGCCTTTTTCTGGCAGGGCATGGCACGATTGTTCGGCAGTAATCTAAAATCGAAGTATGATCCTGAAGGGGAGGACAAGTTGATCGAGCAGATCATTATCTATATTGAAAAAGGGTACCTCTGATAAAGGGCATGCCGGGTGGATATTTACCGGTCATTACTTGTCCCCGACGCTACAATGAAATCAGCGCATCAACCACCTTCATGGCCTCAGTGGCTACATCAACAATAGTTGAGTCGAGCATATAGCAGGGGCTGGTAACGACCTTGTTTTTCTGATCGATCACGATTTCCCCGGCACGGGTTGGCTGATGGATGGCCCCCATAGCTTTGACGTTCCTGATTGCCTCCTGATCCTGCCCCATGGTAATGGTTACCTGATCCAAAACTTTAGCCAGAATAACAGGAGAAATGCAGAGGGCGCCAATCGGCTTGCCCGCTGTATGCATGGCCCTCACTGCCTTTTCAATATCCGGGTTGATTTTGCATTCCGATCCTTCGAAAGCATAGTTGCAAAAGTTTTTGGCTACCCCGAATCCACCGGCAAACATCAGAATGTCATATTTCTGTGCATCAAAATCACTCAGCGGACTTATTTTTCCGCGGGCAATCCGGGCCGCTTCGACCAGGATATTCCGGCTCTCCCGGGTGGTTTCGCCTGTGTAGTGGTTGATCACATGATGCTGTTCGATATCCGGAGCGAAAACCTGATACGAGGATCCGGATTTGGCAATCGCATAAAGTGTCATGACTGATTCATGAATTTCGGCACCGTCCCGGTTTCCACATCCGGCCAGGATAACGGCAAATTTCTTTTTTGTTTCCATGGGATACGGTTTGTTACTTTCCACTGGCATTTAATATCGTCTTTACCGTGTAAATCAATATTTTAAGATCGACCAGTAGTGACATGTTTTCGATATACAGGATGTCATATTTCAGCCGCTCAATCATCTCTTCAACATTGGATGCATACCCGAACTTAACTTGACCCCATGAGGTGATACCTGGCCTCACCTTTTGCAGATGATTGAAATGCGGTGCTGTTTTAATGATCTGATCGATAAAGTATTGACGTTCAGGGCGGGGGCCAACCAGCGACATGTCGCCAATCAGGACATTATAAAACTGCGGAATTTCGTCTAACCGCATTTTTCGCATGAACATGCCGAAGCTGGTGATCCGGGAATCGTTTTCAGTTGATAAGGCGGGGCCATTGGCTTCGGAATCGCTGTACATCGAACGGAACTTATAGATCGTAAAGGGTTTTCCATACCGGCCGACCCGCTCATGAGAGTAAAACACCGGTCCTTTCGAGGAGAGTTTAACTCCGATGGTCAGGAAAAGCATCAATGGAGACAGGATAATCAACGCAAAAAATGAGGCGACAATATCGATCAGGCGCTTAGTGTTTTGTTCCCAGGCTGGCATCAGGTCGTGGCTGATCTGGATGAGCGGGGTTCCTATAATAGATGACATTTTAACCATTCCGGTAAGAATGTCATACATATCGGGGATAACCTTAATGGTGATTTTCTTGTACTCAAGCCGGTTGATTATCTTTTTAAGTAATTCGTGTTCAGAGCTTTCAATGGCAATGATCACCTCCTCAACCTGAAATTCCGAAAGAACCCGGTGCAGGTCATTCAGGGAACCCAGATGGGGAATGTGTTTGTCCATCAGGTATTTATCGTGTTTGCTGACACTGATGAACCCGATAAACCGGTTGCCGGTTGAGCGGGGTTGGCTTTCCATGCTCAGGTAAAGATCCTCGGCCCGCTTGTCGGATCCGATCAGAAGGGTTGGAAAACCAATGATCCGGTGATGGATCTGGTGTGTCGAAATGGTGGTGAAAACCAACCGCGGCAAGTAGGTGAGCGTGAACTGGAGCCCGAAAAGAGCTAAAAAGGAGAGATAATAGTTGGAATAGGTTTTAACCGTATCATCAAGAATCAGCACAAAGAAAATCACCAGCACTCCGATAAAAGTGGTGCCAATGGTTTGCCCCAGTTCGCTGAGCCTCGATTTTCGATAAATTTCCTTGTAATACCCTGAAATAAAATAGAATAGTAACCAGGCAACCGGAAGGATGACCAAGCCCTGAAAATAGGAATGGTCAAACTCTATCGGTACCGGATAACCAAATTTCTCGGTCTCAATAATGACCTTCCGGAACATAAAGAACAAAGTCCAGCTTGTTCCGGCTGATAAAAAATCGGAAATCAGATACTTCAGCAGTTGCTTTTTCTGGTTCATTAAAAATGGATCAGTTTAAGATTGTCCATCAGGATGGATTGCCTGGCTGCACCGGTTGAATCCCAGGCGGCACGAATGCCGGGCCTGTAAATATCAAATACTACGTCGTCGTCCTCCATCAGGGTGTGTATGTCAATATATATTCGGTTCCAGTGATCGGAAGGCCTGACGATCATGACCGAATTCCAGGTGGCGACATCCTCGTCAAAAGTGTAAACACCCAGTTCAAACCGAACCGTACTGAAATAATCAAATTCCAGTAACGCTTCTGAATTCACATTAGGTCTTTCGAAATCGGTGCCGCTGTAGGCTTCAAAATACCGGTTGGTGGAATCCAGGTAAATGGCTCCTGAATATCTCCCATCCTTGATTGTATCGTTTTGCGTTAGCCAGGTGGTGTCGCTGTAAGTGGCGTATCGGAAAGAGACTCCGGCATCTTCAAAGTCCTCCAGCCAGACGAATTTGGCTTTTTCCTCGTAAGTGGTGGTCGGGGTGATGGTGATTGTTTCTCCGGGTACCAGATCAAACTTGCTTGTTCCGGTATAGGGTTTGAAAAACGGGTACACCTCGCGTGATGCGGCAATTCCGTTCAACCTGAAACTGGGCTCAATGTAAATGCTCTGCGTACCTGTTTTAAGGCATGGAGCCATCGTGGGTAATTCAAAGAAACCCAGAGTAGTTCCGCTAACGGTGATTTTCACACATGACATGTTGTGGCTTGCAGATCCCTGATCGACTTTGGTCACTTTCACCAGCACTGTATCGATTTTGATGACACAGGGAATGTCTTCAGAAGGGTTGATAATGTCGCAGGAAAAGAAAAGGAAAGGAAAGGTAATCGCGCTTAAAATCCACCGAAGTTTAATCATTGTTGTTTTTTTTCTGATATTTCACCTCACAAAGTTAACAGAATTGTAATGATCGAAGACAGCTATCTGCATAAGGGAATGCGAAGAAAACTGGTTGAACAGGTGAAGGGCAGGGGAATAAAAGATCAAAGGATACTGGATGCCATGATGAACATTCCGAGGCATGCTTTCATCGATTCATCCTTCCTGAAATTTGCCTATCAGGATCAGGCTTTCCCAATCTCCTCGGGGCAGACCATTTCACAGCCCTATACGGTGGCGTTTCAAACGGAACTACTTGAAGTAGAGGTGTTTCACAAAGTTCTGGAGGTGGGCACCGGCTCAGGATATCAGGCGGCCGTTTTGGCTGAACTGAGGGCTCGTGTTTTTACCATCGAAAGAATCCGGCAACTGTATCAGGATGCCCAGCGAATTCACCGCGAACTGGGCTATCAGGTAAGATTTTTTCTGGGCGATGGATATCAGGGGCTTCCCTCCTATGCGCCTTTCGACCGGATACTGGTCACCGCTGCCGCCCCGTCAATCCCGGAAGCATTAAAAAGCCAGCTGATTGTTGGGGGTATTCTGGTTGCACCGGTCGGACAGCATGATTCACAGATCATGACAAAATGTGTCAGAACAGGAGACGGGACCTACGAAATTACCACGCACGGAAATTTTTCCTTTGTTCCCATGAAAGAGGGTTTGGAATAAATATTCATGATTCATATCCGCAGGCTATCGGGAGGATCGGTTCGTGCAGGGGTACTCATCCTGCTAATGATGGCTTTTTTTATTCCGCTCAGGGCCATGCCGGGCGATACGCTGCTACAGCCTGTAAGAAACCTGAGAATCGCCATCCATGTTTTTCAGGATGACTCAGGAGCCGGAAACTTCTGTAAGGATAGCGCTGGTCATCAGGAATTTCTTGAGCAGCTGGTTAACTGGGTAAACAACCGGTTGTCAAATCTTGATACGCTGAAACCGGCGGTTTCATCGGTGTTTGTGGGAGACAGCCGCGTGCAGATCCGCCTGGATACACTATTCTATCACCACGATACGAGAGCCTGGGACTGCTCATCCGAGATTGATTCTCCTTACATGCGGGAACAGTATGTTGATAGTGATACTTCGCTGAGTTATCTCCTTAAATACCAGACCCTCCCGGTTTTTATCGGCGCCAATCATGGAGTAACCGGTGGCCATACACGGAACTTGGCTGATCGGGGATATATCGCGGTAAGAGGCTATTATGAAAGTTTTTTGAGTCATCACTTGTCAGAATCTCTTGATGAGTGTGGAAGGAACCTGGTTCATGAGCTGTGCCATTGTCTGGGTTTGAGCCATAACTTCACCGGCGGAGCCGACGGAGAACAGTGCGACGCCTGCGGGGATAACGGCTGCCCGATTCAGGGAACCTCAAATAATATCATGGATTACTGGCCTTCGTATGGATATGCCTTATCGAAATGCCAGTTTGACGAGATTCATTTTTGTCTGAACGGCGGCCGCGGGAATATTTCCGAAATCGTGATCAATGACAGCTGTTATCGTGTTTCGCGTTCCGTGTATCGTGTTTCGGAGGGAGAAACACTGGCGGTAAACGATACCACCTATTTTCATAACGATATTCTGGTTGAAAACGGAGGCGCCCTGAAGGTTACCGGATATCTTTCCATGCCGGGCGAAACAAACATCACCGTTGAAGCCGGAGGGAGTCTCGAAATTAATGGCGGTACCATCGGTAACCTTTGTGGTGACCTGTGGACAGGAATCTGCATCAAAAAAGAAGATAGCGCGACACCTGCAAAAATAATGATAGTTAACGCCGGCTTTGTCGAGCATGCAAGATTGGGATTATTTGCATCGGGCCCGGTAAATGCACTGCTGAATAATGCCGGATTCCGGAATTGCGGGGAATCGGCCGCATTCCTTAAGGGTTCGGCAGACTCTGTTCTGGTGAATAATTGTGTGTTTTCAGTGACCAACAAACTGAATCATTATGAGGAGGGTATAACTCCCGGTGTGTTTTTGCGTGCCGACAGCATACAGCGGCTGGTTGTTACCGGCAGCCGGTTTATCAATGAACCCGGAACCTATATTTTTGATGCCGACTGGCTGGGTACCGGGATTGAGGCTGGTTGTCCGTCAGTAAAAGTTGACCATTGTGAGTTCATTAACCTCACTAATGGAATCAGTTTGTTCTGGGGAAATCAGGAATCGAAATATGAAGTTTCAGAAAACCGGTTTGCGAATAACCGATATGGTGTAAAATCGGGATTTGCAGGAATTCAGTGTATTACCGCAAATTCCGTTACCCTTCAGCGATTGAATACCGGCAGTTCCATCGGAGTTCTGCTAAATAACCCTGATAAATATGTCATTTCCGGCAATCAATTTAAATCGGTATACGGAGGAGGCAAACTGGCCGGCATTGTGCTTCATGAGCCTGGATATGAAACTGCTCCGGTGTTTGGCAATACTTTTTCAAATCTGCCGGTGGGCGTGTTCACCGACAAGGTTCCTTCGGTTGATTCGGTTTTGTTCCGATGGGCTCAAGGATTCCTTCATGAAGATTCGCTAAAACTCGGCCCGCAATTCCGCTTTAACCGTTTTGATACGGTGGGCATATATCTGGCGCTGGTCAGGGATTCAGCTTACGGATCAGCCATGGGACCTGCATCAGACGTCAGTAAAAAATCGTTGATGTCTTCACGATACTGGAATCCGGGAGGATATGCCTGGTATAATGAGCAGATGCAGATGCTGGCCTTTCACGGATGGAAATCTTTGCCTGTCTTGAAACCTGATCACGGATTGTATTGGTTTATGAATTATCCGGGAGTCATTGATTCCGTTAACCAGGGAATTATCCGATTGGGATACGGGAGTCTGAAAGAATATCTATTGAATATCAAGTTGATAGAGGATTCTGTTGATAATTTCAACCGTGCCGGAGTATATCCGGAACTTAGCCTGATGTCAAACATTCCGGCTGCGGCAAGGTCGGGGATTATAGCCGGATATTGGTCGGAGCACCAGTCTGAAACGCAGGCCTGGCTTGACGAATCGCTGGCCTCGATAGCAGGGCGGTTTGTGAGATCCGATAGTCTGCTTACGGGCCTGGGCACTGAAAATGCCATCCAAAACAGGATTCTTTGGACCCGGTTTTTCCCCGGAAGGATGAACCTTTTGGCTCCAACGAAATCTGTTGATTTATCCGGATATGACCTTCCTGATATCGACGCTTTCCGGTTTATACAATCCCAACTGGGGCAGTCGGTTGAACCGGCGTTTACTCTGTATCCGAATCCAACGAATGAGTATGTTTTTATACAACCTCGTGCCGGGTATACATTTGAGCATCCATGGGAAGGGACTATTATCTCTGCTGATGGCCACCACCAGAAAAGCGTGAGAATTGAATCCTGGGAGCAGCAGAAAATCACGGTTTCAGATTTGCCGGCAGGGGTATATGTCATGGAATTCTATTCGGAGAATCAATACCTTGGCGCCGTCAAATTTGTAAAAACGAAAAGATCATCATGATTCTTCTGAAGACATTTACTTTCAATTTGTTTCGTGTTAATGCTTACCTGGTTTATGAACCTGATGGAGCAGGAGTTGTCATCGACCCATCCTGTATGGATCAGCATGAATTCGAAGAATTGCAGAATTTCATCAGGCTAAACAACATCAAACTCGAGTATCAGCTGAATACGCATGGACATTTTGACCATCTTCTGGGAGTAAGCAAAGTGAAAAATGCCTTTCATGCGAAACATTTGCTTCATGCTCTTGATGGTTTTATGCTCCGGATTGCCGGGGATCAGGCAAGAAGTCTGGGATTTGATTTTCATGAAGAGGTTCCGGATCCTGATGGTTTTCTGGAGGACTCCGGGGTGATTTCTGCCGGAAGTATTCATCTGAAGGTGATTCATGTTCCCGGGCATACCCAGGGAGGGGTAGCGTTTTACGAAGAATCACAGGGTTGGCTCTTTTCGGGAGACACCCTTTTTGCCGGAGCCATTGGCCGGACCGATCTGCCAGGAGGCAATTTTGACCAGGAAATCATCAGCATTAAAGACAGGTTGATGGTTCTGCCTGATGCCACGCAGGTGTTTCCGGGTCACGGACCAGCATCAACCATTGGCGAAGAAAAACTGACCAACCCTTTCCTGTAGATACCGCATTTCTCAGCTATTATTTCATACTTCTTGTTACTTTTGCCAATCAATTCGATTTTAATCAACCTATATAATATGGCCACTGATCAATTCATTTACAGGCATATCGGACCGCGGCCCTACGAAATCCAGGAAATGCTGGAAAAAGTAGGAGCCAAGTCAATGGAGGATTTCATTTCTTCAGTTATTCCGGCTCAGATACGCATGAAACAGCCGCTTAATTTGCCGGCAGGGCTCACAGAGCAGGAGTATGCTCAAAAAGTCAAACAGATTGGACAAAAGAACAAACTATACCGGTCGTTGATTGGTATGGGGTATTACGGCACGGTAATGCCGGCTGTCATCAAACGGAATATTCTGGAGAATCCTTCGTGGTATACCTCCTATACTCCCTATCAGGCCGAGATTTCACAAGGCAGGTTGGAAGCTTTACTGAATTTCCAGACTTTAGTGATGGAGCTGACTGCCATGCCTTTGGCAAATGCTTCCCTGTTAGATGAAGCCACCGCTGCTGCCGAGGCCATGATCATGATGTACAATGCCCGTACACGTGAGCTGGTTAAACGGGAAGCCAATGTACTGTGGGTGGATGAAAACATCTTTCCACAGACTCTTGCCGTGATTCAGACCCGTGCATTGCCACTCGGCATCAAGGTTGATGTTTGCAAAGTCAGCAGGACACCATTGAATGATAAAGTTTTCGGAATTATTGTCCAATATCCGGCCGGCGATGGTAAGGCGCTGATCTATAGGAAGACAGTTGAGCAAATCCATAAACTCGGAGGGCTCTATACTGCAGTTTGTGATCTTTTCTCACTGGTGCTGCTGACCCCTCCTGGTGAATGGGGAGCCGACATTGTTCTGGGCAGCACCCAGCGGTTTGGAATTCCGATGGGATTTGGCGGGCCGCATGCAGCTTTTTTTGCTACCCGCGAAGAGCTGAAAAGGAATATGCCCGGAAGGATAATCGGTGTTTCTGTTGATATGCATGGAAACAAAGCACTCAGGATGGCTCTTCAAACACGTGAACAGCACATTAAACGTGAGAAGGCAACGTCAAATATCTGTACATCACAGGCACTTTTGGCCACCATGGCCGGTATGTATGCTGTATATCACGGTTCTGAAGGATTGCTGGAGATTGCCGGCAAAATTCACCGGGCGGCCCACACCCTTGAACTCGAACTGAAAAAATACGGTTATGTCCAGGAAAATAAAGACTATTTCGATACCCTGAGGATTGTTCTTCCTGAAGAGGTTACCCTCAAACGCTTCAAAACCGTTGCATTGAAGCATCATTTCAATTTCCGTTATTTCGAAGATGAAACTATCGGTTTATCGGCTGACGAACTGACGGATATCGCCGAAGTGAACCTGATTCTCGGAATTTTCGCAGAAGCTGCGGGGAAAAAGAGTGAATCCGTATTTGAACTGGTTGACTCTGCCGGATTTGACCCAGAATTTGCCCGGACAACCGATTTTTTGAATGAATCGTGCTTCAACACGTATCAGTCGGAAACCGAGATGATGCGTTATATCAAAAAGCTGGAACGACGTGATATCTCTTTAACTCATTCCATGATACCCCTTGGATCATGCACCATGAAGCTCAATCCGGCAAACTCCATGTTTGCTTTTTCTTCGGATGAGTTTGCTTCACTGCATCCGTTTGTGCCTGCCGATCAGGCCGAAGGTTATGCCCAGCTGATTCAGGAATTGGGAGATGCCCTTTGCGAGATCACTGGTTTTGCTGCTGTATCATTTCAGCCAAATTCAGGAGCTTCAGGCGAATATGCAGGGCTGATGGTCATCCGTGGCTATCACCATAATCAGGGTGAAGATCACCGGGATGTTATCCTGATTCCGGCTTCGGCCCATGGAACTAACCCTGCCAGCGCCGTTATGGCAGGATATAAGGTTATCGTTGTGAAATGTGATGACCAGGGTAACGTTGATATTGATGACCTGAAGATGAAAGCTGCTGAAAATCAGGCTAATCTCGCTGGTTTTATGATCACCTATCCTTCGACTCACGGTGTTTTTGAAGCTGAGATCAAAACCATGGCAGAGATCATTCACTCCTATGGAGCATTGGTCTATATGGATGGCGCAAATATGAATGCCCAGGTTGGCCTGACACAACCGGCTCTTATCGGGGCTGATGTTTGCCATCTGAATCTGCATAAAACCTTTGCCGTTCCTCATGGCGGTGGTGGCCCGGGTGTTGGCCCGATCTGTGTGGCAAAACAGCTGGTTGATTTTCTGCCTTCACATCCTGTTGTGAAGATTGGCGGAGAACAGGGAATGGCAGTTTCTGCTGCTCCTTATGGAAGTGCACTGGTGCTGACCATTTCTCATGCGTATGTTCAGATGCTCGGAGGCGAAGGCCTGAAAAATGCAACTGAAATGGCTATCCTGAATGCCAATTATCTGGTTGCCTGTTTGAAAGGCTACTTTGATGTGCTTTATACCGGAGCCAACGATCGGGTTGCTCATGAGTGCATTCTCGACTGCCGCAACCTGAAAGCACAAACCGGCATTGAAACCGGTGACATCGCCCGCCGTTTGATGGACTATGGTTTCCATGCACCTACACTTTCGTTCCCGGTTCATGAAACCCTGATGATCGAGCCTACTGAAAGTGAATCAAAACAGGAACTCGACCGCTTTGCAGAATCACTGATTTCCATTCATTTCGAGATTAGTGATGTGGAAATGGGAATTACCGATGCAGATAACAATGTTCTGAAAAATGCTCCACACACTGCGGTTCATATTGGTGATGACACCTGGACGCATCCTTATGGAAGGCTCAAGGCTGCATTTCCACTGCCCTGGATTGCCGAGAATAAATTCTGGCCTTATGTAGGTAAGATTGATAACGCCTATGGAGACCGGAATCTGATGTGCTCCTGCAAAGGGTTAGAGGAAGAGTAGCTTATATTAGAGATGCCAACTTAAGGAAAAGTTGGCATCTCCTTTTCCTTAAGTTGGCATCTCTAATAAAGTTGGCATCTCTAATTGTTTTACCACCTGTATATGCAGTTCCAGTCGCGATACCCCTGTTTATCCAGGTACCAATCATTCTTTTCATGACCGCCACTGGAGGCCCACGCACCAAAATAGGGAAAGCCTTTTAGTATTTCTGTTTTTTCGATCGTGTAATCAAATTGCACAGGAACATTGATCATCCAGGGTAATCCGTTTTTTGTCTGATAGTAAACGCCTGCTGCCGGGTCAGATACGTCTTGACCGGTTCCGAAAAGCGAAGTGTTCATCAGGTCGGTAGGAGAAAATCCCGACAGATGGATCTCTTGTGACCGCTCATTGGTTCTGAAAATAAATGGATTCATCTGACTTGGATTTACTGTAATGGGGTCAACGGATTCTTTGAGCAGAATTCTGAATTTTTTCTCCGAAGGCATGATAAAATGGTACCCCATGGTGGTATTAATCGTGGGACTTCCGTCTCCCGGAATGGATATCAGTTTATAAGCATCGGCAAACAGTATAAATGTGGATAGCTTCTGGTTCATTTCAGTGCCATTGCTGTTCAGTAATATCGAATCATGGGTAAAGTTGTATTCCGATTCGATTCCTGCAATTTTGTCGGGGGTAAGACCGATTTGCAGGCCAAAGCCATTGTGGGTTCTTCCCCCGATGGCACGAACCTGAGTGATCAATTCGATGGCTACAACCTGATTTTTGGCGTTCGAAATTCGGTTGAACTGGTAATCAAGAATCAGGTCATTAAAATCATAATCGTCCTGCAATGGCCATGAATCCTCAAATGCCAGGGTTCCCGGCCGGTTTTTGCCTGGATAATAGTCGTCAAAGGCCATTCCGGGTTCATCGGGGTATATGTCTTCACCATCGATAACCCCGTCGAGATCGCGGTCGTGCCCTGGCTCACTGATCTGAACAACAGCATTGTCAAAGTCAACGATACCGGTTGACCCCTTAAAGAAGAGAATCTGACAGCCGGCAGTCTCTTCGGGCATGGTACCGGCAACGGTACCATTAACCCAGTTGATGCCTGGATTTGTAATTATAAAGGAGTAAGCTGTGATTACATCCCCATGTTGATTGCGGGGAATCAGATACAGGTATACATCTTTCTGACTATCGAAGCCGCGCGTATCGCCTGAGAAAGAAACTATTTGTCCCGGGGAGGCAGGGACCAATTGGGTAAAACCTCCGGTTATGTATTTCTCACTATTGATTCTGGCGAATCCGTTCCCTTCAACTGTCAGGATTGACCCGTTGGATTTTGCCCCGTCAGTGGCGTACCAGATGCCATCGGCTTCAATGGGTGATGACCAGGTATCCATTTTACCGAGACTATTATCCGAGAAGTTTCCGTTATTTAATACGCCATCAAAACCTGATTTAAGCAGGGGTTTGCCAAATGAAGAACTGTTGTCAGGTTCGATTGGATTGCCATGAAGCAATTTCGGATAAGTATTGCCATACCCGGTATTGTAATCGACCACGAAAACTCCGTTGTCCGGTTTGGCTCCGGAACCCTTGATGGTTATGGAGCGCCAGCCTGCGAAGCAACAGGTAAGCAGTTTAACTGCCGAACAGGGCACGGTTATGGATTGTCTGAAAAAACCATTGTGGTCGGCTGATCCTGTTTTTATCAGTTTATCCGATTTTGACTCGTCGCTCACGGTCCAGATTTCGATGATCCTGTTGGATGAAGAATAGCTGACAGTACCGGGTAATTGCACTGAAATTTCAATGGTTTTGGTCATGCTGAAGTTAAATCCGCCCGGTACAACGAGGTCTTTCATTTCCGGAGTCTTAGCTACGACTAATGGCTCTTTCTGGCACGAAGCGATTACCAATGGCAGAATCGCCAGTAAGGCTAAAATAAGACGGATTTGTTTCATTTGCTTGTGTTTGCCAACACCGAGGAGAAAGAAAAACGCCACAAAGGTAGGTTCCACAAACATGTCAGGTACAGATCTGACTTAGTATTTGACGAATGAAAAAAAAAGGAGGCCGTACGGGCCTCCTTGATCATTGGAATCAGTGAATGTCAATACAGAAAAGGCTTATAGCCTGGTCATGTTAATCTGAAAGCACCACTCAACACGAGGGAAATTAAGGCAATAATAGAGCCTCATGCTCTGAGCATTATTGACATGGTACATGAACGACCGGTCGTAGTTATCAGGTACCCAACCGTTAATTGTCCATCTGTGGGTTTGAACCAGATAGATGTCAATATCCTGACGGTTATTTGGTTCAAAGTAGCCCTTCATGGACATGGGATCGTTTTGCCCAGTTAAAATTTGCTTGAATTCGAGCGTGACCAATCCTTCTGCGGTAATTTCAGCGTTGATCCTCATCAGTCCTGACCCGAAATCGATCGGTGCGCTGGTCCAGCTGCCAATATAGGGAGCTGAGGCAACAGCAATGTTGACCGTGAAGGTTTTGGTGCTTCCGTCCTCGGCAGTAACAGTGTAGATAACCGGTCCGGTAAAATCAGTGATGTTACCGGGTTCAGGGCTGATGGTAGCCCGTGGCGATATTTCAATCGTAGGAATAAGTTGTGAGGTATTAACTCCAAATGATACCTCCGTTAAAATATTTGTCCCTTCTATATCTCCAATATAGTTGCGTTCCAGCTGGGCATTTTTGCTGGCATCAAAAATGAAGGCAAGTATCTCCTTTTTGCTGGACAATTCTTCCTTTTGGCAGGAAGACATAAATGCTGCTCCCAACATGAGGAACAGGGCCAGAAATGTAGATTTTCTAACCATGGCTGAATATTTTAGTAATTGGAGCTACTCTTGCATTGCATCCCTGATCAGGATGCCAAAAAGCTCATTGAGGCTCAGACCAGCAATAGCGGCCTGTTTGGGGACGATGCTGTGCGGAGACATTCCCGGTATGGTGTTCACTTCGAGAAACCATGGGGTTTTGTCAACCAGGATATAGTCCATGCGTACTACTCCCCGGCAATCTAATAAATCATAGATCAATAATGACTGGTCTTTTACTGACCGTGCAACCTCCGGCGAGATCCGTGCAGGCGTAATTTCGTCTGACAATCCGGGAGTGTACTTGGCTTCGTAATCGAAAAATTCCTTTTTACTGATAATCTCAGTGATAGGAAAGACATCTCTTGCTTCTGCGGTTTTAAAAAGGCCACAGGTAACTTCAGTTCCGGCCAGAAGCTTCTCAATGATAGCTTCCCGGTCTTCGCTTAAGGCCCGTTCAAGGGCAGGCATGATTTCGTCTGAATGAGTTACCCTGGAGGTTCCGCAACTGGATCCTCCGCTGTTTGGTTTGATGAAGCAGGGTAATCCTATGGTTTCAACAATATTTTTAATATTAATGGGTTGTCCTTTTTTGATCAGCATCGACGGAGAAACTTTTATCCCGCATTGCTTCAGATACTGGTTGCAGTAATATTTGCTGAATGTCAGGGCACCGATGAATGAACGGCATCCGGTATAAGGTATCCCGATAAGCTCAAAATAGGCCGGAAGTATTCCGTTTTCGCCAGGTGTGCCATGAATGGAATTAATGACAACATCAAAATGTTTGGCTTCACCATTTGGCTGCCAACTGAAGTCGTTCCGGTTAACCGGATAGACAGATCCGTTTGTATCATGAACCTCCCATCCTTGCTGAGAAATGACAACAACATGAGCGTTATATTGAGCAGGATCAAGGTTGTTCAGGATGTTATAGGCACTTTGAAGGGAAATTTCATGTTCACCTGAGTCTCCGCCAGCAACGATTGCAATATTTAAAGGTTTCTGATTCATGATCTTAAACCGTTCGGTTTTTTCTTATATTCTCCGGTTGAATTTACGTTTTTTACACCAAATTGTTACGTTAACGCTAGAGTTCCTGTGTTCGCCCGGCAAGATATATTCTCCATCTTTTGATCACTTCAGTCATATCCTCCGGCAATTCCGAATCAAACTGCATCCAGATTTTTGTCTCGGGGTGTGTAAATCCAAGTTCCTTGGCGTGTAATGCCTGACGCGGCAGCACCTTAAAACAATTATCAATAAACTGTTTGTATTTGGTAAAAGTAGTTCCCTTGAGAATCAGGCTTCCACCATAATCGGCATCATTGAATAATGGGTGTCCGATATGTTTCATGTGAACCCGAATCTGATGGGTACGGCCGGTTTCAAGCCGGCACTCTATCAGGGATATATATCCAAGATCTTCCAGAACCCGGTAATGCGTAACGGCTCTCTTTCCCTGAGTTTCATCAGCCATGACCGTGTTGATCTGACGGTTTTTCGGACTCCGGCCTATCGGGGCATCGATGGTACCTTCCGCTTCTTTCGGTACACCCCATACAAGTGCCTGATAAACCCGGTGTGAAGTTTTATCATAAAACTGTTTGCCGAGAAAAGATTTTGCCTTTTCAGTCTTGGCAATAACAAGCAACCCTGAAGTATCCTTGTCGATCCGGTGAACCAGCCCTGCGCGGATATCTTCCTGAGTGAACATCTCGAGTTCCCGGTAACGGTAGGCCAGGGCATGTATCAGTGTACCGGTATAATTACCATGTGCGGGATGAACCACCATGCCAGGTTTCTTGTTGATAACCAACAGCGAGTCGTCTTCATATACCACATCCAGGGGGATGTCCTCCGGGATCAACTCAAATTCTTTCCGGGGAAAGGTGAGCATGATGACAATAACGTCACCGGGTTTTACCTTATAATTGGCCTTAACGGGTTTGTCATTGACAAAGATGCAACCGGCATCGGCAGCATCTTTTATTTTTGTACGCGATGTATCCTGTAACCGGTCTATCAGAAACCGGTCGATCCGAAGGAGAGCCTGGCCGGGGTCGGCAATGAACCTGAAATGCTCGAATAATTCCTTGTTCTCTTCTACCTCATCGAGGTGTAACCACATTTTATTCATGAAGGATGATCAGTTTTTGCCGGATATTAATGCCGGAATTCGACTGAACACGGATCAGATAAATTCCATCAGGGAGATCAGAAACATTCATCTGGCAGTTTGATGCAGTTTTCTGCATCCTCCGGATAACGCTTCCCCGCAAATCGGTCAGTGTAATCGTCATATTTTCAGCTTGATTGCTGCATTCAACCCGAATCCAGTCATTCGAAGGATTCGGAAATATTCTGACCGGATTGTTCAATTTATCAGAGAGTTCTGACTGATCAATTCCTGATTTGCGTGATTTGTTGGAGAACACCGGCCTGATCATCAATCCTCCCTGAAGTTTTATCGAAGAAGGTTTCCAGGTGCCGCTGATATTGTAAAACAGCTCGCTTCGGTGATCGTTTTGTCGGTCATAACCAACATTAAGAAAGTCGGTAGTGGTTTGAATCCAGCCGACATAATAGGTAGCGGGTACCACCTGAGCTGTATCGAGAATTACGCGCTGGAAGGCATTAATTCCGTCATAAACAGCTACTACTCCGGTTTGCGAATGGATGAGATCGCCGGGTTGGTTGCCGTCATCGGCCCAAATGCCCAGGGTGAAATATTTCCGGCCCGCATTTCCAAAACTCTGATTAAAACAGATGTCGATGGCAGATAAAGAATCTATCGTATTCAGGGTTTTAAAACGGTAGGCAATTTTTCCGTTTTTAGTTCCCTCACCTGATAAACCGTAACCGGCTTCTGATGAGCCATCGTCATAGGCATAATAGTCGGCAAATTTTTGCCGGGCAACAACTTTGTCATTGCCGGGTATCTGGTCGGGAATGGTTTGGTTCATATCAAGCGACACTTCAAACAGTGCAGAGTCGCGTTCGCTGCTGGTGAAGCCGTAATTGAATGCGGCATCATATGTAAGCGATTCATAGGCTTTAATCTCTTCCGACTGGTAATCCTTTTCAAAACCGGTTCCGGGGACCCAAACCGGTGTAATCTTTAACACCGGAGAATAGGCCCTTTTATCAGAAGATAAATTGTGCAGATTTATTTCAAAAATGGCTTTGACCACAGAAATGTTAGCAGTTCTGAAATGTTCCCAAGGCATCGCGGTATAATTCTGCAGAAGAGGTTCAACCTGTTTAACCAGGGATGCATCCTGCATGATGGTGTCGTTATAATGCCTGTAGTTGTTGAGGTAAACATAATCGATATTCCAATGGTCGGCATTGACTTTCAAACTTTCATCCAGAGATGGGGAGAGGGAGGCATAGTTGCGGAAGCGGAAACGGAACCCCTTTTGAAGGAATTTGGAATCGGAGATGTTGATCATCACGATTTTAAAATCATGTGAACTTGTTCCCGGAACGCTCCACACGCGTGACCAGCGCTGACTTAACGGCGCAAAAAATTCGACAATCAGGGAGTCGCTTTCTTCGGGTGCGTCACCATATCCCTCCGGCTGGTAAAAAAAGCTCAGATAAATGGTCGTATCCTGCGGAAGAAATAAATCCACCGGCTTGGATGTGAGCGCATCAGCAAGAAATGATTCAACTGTGGCTTTGCTGTAAATCATCCCTGTTGAATCGATTGCGTCAAAGGTGGCCACTCCGTATGTCGGAGGGTTTACCGCGAATGAATTATTCAGATAGGCACTTTGGCCCCTCCATAGAAGGCTGTCGGGACTGTTGGAGCCACTGCTGAAATCATCCAGAAAAGGCAACTTCAGCGTGTCAGTGGTCAGGGATTTGAATGGGATTGCGTGGGCCCTGTTTGCCAGTGCCGGATAGGCAGATACGGAGACCAGTCTTTCCTGTGCCCGAAGGCTGCTTGCCAGGAAAAAGGCGAAAAATCCTACCAGGTAAATAATATGCTTGTTTTGCATGAAATCAATTTGGTTTTTGAGAAGTGCCATAATCTGTTGTGTCATTCATGATGAACGATGAGTCCATTTGAGCGATCAGAAGGGAATCTACAGTCAGCCAGACATCGATGGATGATCCCAACCGGGCAGAACTGTTGATGTCGGGGGATTGCCTGAATATCTTTGCTTTTGCGCTGTCCCGGGCTGTTCTTACGGTTTCATCGAACTGTGTGGCCCCCAGGTTGAAGTAGCTGTTCAGTGCGATGATCCGGGCAGTTTCACGACCAATGTTCAGCAGGTTAGGCACCGTTGAACTCTCCTCACTGAGACCTTCACCTACTACGAGCGTAATTCCCGCGCCTTTTTCAATTTGAGCTCCCTCGGTAATCTGTTTCCCTTTATACTTTTGCCCGAGCACATAGGTGGGAGCGAAATGCGGTATGTATTCAACATGTGCGATATGCAAACCGGCAACCGATAGTACCCTTTCAGCCTGCCGATAGGGCATATCGAAAGCTTTTGGCATCTTGATCATCTGAGGGAACCAGGAATTGGTGATTAAAAAGATTTTACGATTCTTCTTGATGCCGGAACCCGGTTCCGGATATTGGTCGAGAATAGCACCGCGCGGGATATTATCAACAAAATTAGAATCCTGTACCACCCAAACAATTTGGTTTTGCGCACATAAACGATCAACCTCCTGAAGCGACATCCCTGTAAAATCGGGTACCCGGATGGTTTTGCCATGATCGGTATATACACGTAAACTGATCTGAACCACGAACACCAGGCTAATGGTGATCAGCACGGCAATCAGTACATTCTTCCAGAAAATCCGGCTACTCAGGAACTGAACAAAGGGTGACTTCATAATTGATTACAGCTGCAATAACAACGATTCGGCAAAGATAAAATTATATGATGGATTGATTTAATAGATTTTCAATGTGTTGTACAGCGTGTCGCGCTCCACTGGCACAAGCCCGCTACTCCTGATCAACGATACCAGCGCTTCAGTACTCATCACCGGATTCTGGTCCTCGGCTCCTGCCATGGAATAAATCCTGGTGGTATCCTCAATGGTCCCGTCAAGATCATCCACACCAAACGATAGCGAAAGGCCCGCCATCTCCCGCCCGATCATCGGCCAATAGGCTTTCAGATGTTTGAAATTATCGAGATAAATACGACTGATGGCGTAGTTGCGCAGGTCCTCAATGTTGCTGACTTCACCAATGATTCCCAGCTCATTATTGGCTTTCCTGAATTTGAGCGGTATGAAAACCTGAAATCCCCCGGTCCGGTCCTGAAGTTCCCTGAGCCGGTTCAGATGGTCGATCCGGTGCGGGTATTTTTCGATATGTCCGTAAAGCATGGTGGCATTCGTCGGAATTCCCGCCAGGTGTGCTGCTTCATGTATTGCCAGCCAGCCTGCTGACCCGGTTTTCTCAGGGCAGATTCTGATTCTCAGCTCTTTATCGAAAATCTCGGCGCCTCCGCCGGGAATCGCATCCAACCCTGCTGTTTTCAACCGTACCAGCCCATCAGGAACGGTAACATGGCTCTTCTGAAACATAAACTCGAGCTCTACAGCGGTAAAAGCTTTGATGAAAAGGTCGGGGTAGAATTTCCTGATCTGCCGGATCATATTTTCGTAATATTCCAGGTCGCGATGCGGATGAACTCCACCGACAATGTGAACCTCTGTCGCCTTGCTGCCCCTGAAACTATCGATCTTCTGCAAAATGTCATCCAGGCTCATTTCCCAGGCACCGGGTTGATTGAATTTACGTGAATAGGAGCAAAACCGGCAGTTGTTGATGCAGATATTGGTAGGCTCAATATGGAAATTGCGGTTGAAAAAAACACTGTTCCCGCTTAGTCTTTCCCTGGCCATCACAGATAACCGCGACAGATAACCCAGATCGGCATGCTCATATAGATATAAACCATCGTCCGGATCAATTCGGTTGCCTCCGGTCACCAGATCTTCTATCTTTCTCAACCGATCATCCTTGATCCTTGTCATACCTGATTTTATAACATTTTGTGGCCGTCAAAGGTACTACAAAATGCCATTTGGGCGACCGGTTATCTTTTTCGATATTTGTTCTCAGACATTCATGCACAAAAAGAAAAAAGTCATAATTATCGGTGCTGGTCCGGCCGGACTGACTGCTGCCTATGAACTGCTTGACCGGGGGGATTTTGATGTGGTGATATTGGAAGCAACGGACCGGATCGGAGGAATCTCACAAACGGTGGAGTATAAGGGCAACCGCATGGATATTGGCGGCCACCGTTTTTTTTCAAAATCCGACCGGGTGATGAACTGGTGGCAGAAAATGATGCCGGTGGTTTCGGATGCGCCGATGGATCATGACCCTGAAAGTGCCGCTAAAGTGATGCTGGTCAGAAACAGGTTGTCCAGAATTTATTTTGGCCGAAAGTTTTATGCCTATCCCATACGCCTTGATTTTCTTACCATCCGCAATCTTGGCCTCCGGCGTATAATACTCATCGGTTTATCCTATTGCCTGGCCATGCTCAAACCGATAAAACCCGAGGAGAGCCTGGAGGATTTTTTTATCAATCGTTTCGGAAAACAGTTGTACCGTACTTTTTTCAAGGATTATACTGAAAAAGTTTGGGGCGTGCCCTGTAATCAGATCAAGCCGGAGTGGGGTGCCCAGCGGGTAAAAGGTTTGTCGGTTTCAAAAGCCTTATGGCATGCCTTGAAGTCGATCTTTCCAAAAGATAACGGAATACATCAAAAAGATACGGAAACCAGCCTGATTGAACGATTTTTGTACCCGAAACTCGGCCCGGGCCAGCTCTGGGAAGAGGTGGCTCTCAAAGTCAATGAAAAGGGTGGCATAATTCTTAAAAACTGCCGGGTTACCAGCATCGCCTTAAAGGAAAATGCAGTGACGGGGGTGCTGTACCAGGATCAACTGGTATCAGAAGATCGGTTTCAGGATGCTGATTTTATCCTTTCAAGTATGCCGGTCAGGGACCTGATCGGGGGAATGGGTAGTCTGGTTCCTGAATCGGTAAGAGCAGTGGCAAATGGATTGTTGTACCGGGATTTCATCGCCCTGGGACTGCTGTTCAGGAAAATGACAGTTCAAAAACCTGACTGTATCGATGGACAGAGGATTCCCGACAATTGGATTTATATTCAGGAAGCAGATGTCAAAGTGGGCAGGGTGCAGGTGTTCAATAACTGGAGCCCTTATATGGTGAATGACCAAAAGACAGTATGGCTTGGACTTGAGTATTTCTGTCAGGAGGGGGATGAATTATGGAACTCACCGGATCAGGATCTGATCAATATGGGAATTGAAGAGCTGAAAAAAATCGGATTTTGCTCACCGGACGATTTTCTGGACGGCACCGTAGTCAGGATGCCTAAAACTTACCCGGCTTATTTCGGGACCTATGACCAGTTTGATACCATCAGGCGGTTCACAGACTCAATAGACAACCTTTTCCTTTTGGGGCGCAATGGGATGCATCGATATAATAATCAGGATCACAGTATGTTAACTGCTATGACCGCTGTTGACCTGATTTTGGCTGGCGATACCAGCAAAGAACAGATATGGGCAGTTAATACGGAGGAGGAATATCATGAAACTTCTTCAAAATAAACAGATCCCTTTTCTGGTCATCTCTCTTTCTGTTTTGATCATTGCCTTATACGCTATTGTAGGAATACCTTCCACCGAAGGCTTTAATCCCAGCGACGATGGGGTCATTCTGGCTCAATCGTACCGGATTCTCAACGGAGAGATTCCTCATCGTGACTTTATCTCCATCCGACCTGCCGGGTCTGCGATTATGCACCTGGTACATTTTGTTTCACCTTTGCCACTCGAGCTTTCAGCACGGTGGCTGACACTTATTGAGTACTTAATCTACTCAATATTGGTGACACTTTTATTGGCAGGATCCTGGTTTAAAGGGCTGAGCCGGTTTCAGTTCGGGTTGCTTATATCAGGATCGGTAATGGTCATGTTCATTCTGAATCAAAATTTTTACAACCTTTTTCCATGGACGACCATCGATAGTTTATTCTGGTTCAGCCTGGCGCTGTATGGTTGGTATCGGTTGAAAAATCTGCCTGAAGGATCTCATTTGGGATGGCAGGCACTGATCTTGTTTGCCGTTACCTGTTCCCTGTTGTGCAGGCAGACCTTTGTTTTGCCGGGTGGATTACTGGTCATCAGGATGATTATCTGGGAGATCAGGAATCAGGATCGGCATTGGTTAAAAGTGGTGTACGGATTGTTGCCTGCCATCCTGATCGGATTGATTCCGGGGTGGATTTACCTGGGTGTACTGACTGCTTCTGATAGCTGGAGCGATTTTTTTCAGCAGATGACGGGTCGTACCGAGTTTTGGGCAACGGCTGTAGGAGGTTTCTGGCATGCATTCTGGCACTCGCCCGTGCTGATTCTATATGTAGTTGCTTTTTTCAGTGGGCTGATTAAAATATGGAACACTGAAGCCGGGAAGGACACCTACTGGATCGATTTTTTCATCATGGGTGAAAAGGCAGTAAGTCTGGTTTTGAAAGTTATCCTGGTGTTTGTTGTTTTTTTCAAACCCGATTGGCTTTTTGCGATTTCGTATGCTTTTTTCTGGATATTGGTTCTGGATATTTTCCTGATTTACCTGCATGATTTTCAATTGCCCCGATGGATATGGCCGGTTTTCTGGATTCTGCTCGCCTCCTGGACAAGTGCAATCTCGCTAGGCGATAATGCCCCGGTTTTTACGTTGGGTTGGCTGGCCGGGACTGCTATACTATTGCAGGTTAAGGATTACCGGAACCGTTTTTACCGGAAGCCGGGTTTTTACAAGCTGGCGTTTACTACCCTGATGATTCCGTTGCTGCTGGTTTTGTCGCTGGTAGTTCAAACCCGGGTGAATTACCGCGATCTGCCTGCCCGGCAGCTCACGCGGGATGGTAGCGCGATATTTAAAGGGTTGCGCGGCATCAAAATATCGGAGGGGATGTCGGATTATCTGGCTGAAATCAGTAGAATTTACAAGGAGTCGGGTTCTCCAAAAGGGAGATTTGCCGTATGGCCGAATGATGCGCTGATCTATCCGTTACTGGATAGCCGGAATCCTTTTTTGCTGGATTGGATGCAGTCGGCGGAATTTGTGGGCAGTGAACAAAAAGTGATGAAGTCGACGCGCAACAAGCTGATCCATGAAAAGCTGATCATACTGGTTGAGAAAAACAATGTGAAATGGATGGCGTCTGATACGATACAAATCGATAACCGGCAAGTTGATTATCCCTATCTTCCTTTGCTCGACACCTTTGCAAAACCGATTAACCTGGAGAGCAAATTCTTTAAAGTTTACGGTACAAAATAAAAAATCCCCGTTGTTGGCGGGGATGAATATCTTCGGATCGGTATAGTACTAAACCTTGTGTCTTGGTTCGTCAGATACGGTCAGTTTTTTGCGTCCTCTGGCACGACGAGCGTTAATAACAGCACGTCCGCCAACTGTTGCCATTCTTTCGCGAAAGCCGTGTTTGTTCTTTCTCTTGCGGTTGTGAGGTTGAAATGTCCTTTTCATGATCGTATCGCTTTTACTTAAGTATCCCTAAAATTTGGTTCGCAAAGATAAAGATTATTTGATAAAAACAAAAATACCTGACTGTTTCATCGGAATGGCAGGTAAATTATTTTTTTGGATATAAAGCACTCCTCTTCAAAGAAATCAGAAACATCCGTGACTTTTACTTTTTCCCCGAAGGGCATGATTTCATTTTCGAGATCGCCACCCTTGAGATAAATGATTCCGTTGGGGATATCGTTGAATCCGCCGGGGATGATCAGTTTTCTGACCCAACCGACAAATTCGGGCAATGTGGTGACGGCACGGGAAACCACGAAGTCAAATTTCTGATTCAGCTCCTCGGCACGGCACCATTCGGTCTGCACATTCTTCAGCCCGATTTCTTCGGCTACCGCCTTGACTACCTTAATTTTTTTTGCAATGGAATCGACCAGGGTAAATCGGACTTCGGGAAAAAATATCGCCAGTGGAATTCCCGGGAATCCACCGCCGGTACCTACATCGAGTACTTTTGTGCCGGGCTTCATCGGAAGGAACCGGGCTATCGACAATGAATGCAGAACATGATGGAGATAGAGGTTGTCAATGTCTTTTCTGGAAATCACATTAATCATTTCATTCCACGACCGGTATAGTCCGTCGAGTCGCTCAAATTGGGCAAGCTGTTCTGGTGAAAGATTCGGGAAATGGGAGACAACAGGGTTCAATTTCAGACTTCTTTAGAAATGATTATGTGGTATAGCAGCTCTTTTGCCCTGAAAAGCTGGGCCTTTACGGTGCCGATGGGCAGGTTCAGCGTTTCAGCAATCTCTTCATACGAATACTCCTCAAAATACCGGAGCTGCACCAGGCGCGAATATCTGGGTTTTAGTTCTGTGATGATCAATTTCAGTAATTCCGTC
>Ga0209373_10000256_pt1 | contig 108600 bp, 94 predicted proteins | sample Higcelweek5metaG_FD_187173 | JGI IMG/M metagenome (GOLD analysis project Ga0209373, IMG submission 187173) | Freshwater pond sediment microbial communities from the University of Edinburgh, under environmental carbon perturbations - High... | ecosystem: Environmental > Aquatic > Freshwater >...
CCTGGGAGGCGTCGACCACGAGCAGCGCGCCCTCGCAGGCGGCCAGCGAGCGCGAGACCTCGTAGGAGAAGTCCACGTGGCCGGGCGTGTCGATGAGGTTCAGGATGTACTTCTGGCCGTCGTGCGCGGTGTAGGGGATGCGCACGGTCTGGGCCTTGATGGTGATGCCGCGTTCGCGCTCCAGATCCATCTTGTCCAGGTACTGGGCCTTCTGATCACGCGCGGAGACCACCCCGGTGATTTCCAGGATGCGGTCGGCCAGGGTGGATTTTCCATGGTCGATATGCGCGATGATGCTGAAATTTCGGATAAACTTGGTTTCTGTCATGTCCTCGTCCGCATGTCGGGGGTGGTTCTGGTTGCCCCGGCAATGGTGTCTAGCTTCCTGGCGGGCGACAGCCCTTGTACGGCATTTGCCCGCGCCTGTCTAATGGCAGGTGGGGCGGCCCGCCCAGCCGCTTGCCCTTGGTCCGGTTTCTGCGTATCCAGAAAAGTATGCGAACCATCATTCTCGGCGGCACTGGCTTCATTGGCTCCTCCCTGGCGCGGCTGCTTGCCGGGCAGGGGCACGAGGTCGTGGTGCCCTCGCGCCGGCCGGAGAAAGTTCCGGCGGTGCTGGGCGCGCAGGTCAAGGGCGCGGCCTTCGATGGCCGCAGCGGCGCGGGCTGGGGCGAGTTCATCGACAAGGACACGGCCATCGTCAACCTGGCGGGCGAGAACATCGCCGCGGGCCGCTGGACCGCGGAGGTCAAGCGCCGCATAGAGCAGAGCCGCCTCATGGCCGGGGCGGCGGTGATGGACGCCATCACCCGGGCCAAAACGCGCCCGGCCGTGCTGGTGCAGGCCTCCGCCGTTGGCTACTACGGCGCGCGCGGGCCGGAGCCCCTGGACGAGACCGCCGCGCCGGGGAGCAACTTTCTGGCCCAGGTGGCCACGGGCTGGGAGGCTTCCACCAGCGGGGCCGAGGCTTTGGGCGTGCGCCGGGTGGTGGTGCGCACCAGCATGGTGCTGGGCCGCGGCGGCGCGTTGGCCAAAATGCTCCCGGCCTTTCGCCTGGGGCTGGGCGGGCCGCTGGGCGCGGGCACGCAGATGGTGCCCTTCATCCACCTGGACGACGAGGTGGGTGCCATCGCCTTTTTGCTCGGCCGGGCCGATCTTTCCGGCCCGTTCAACCTGGCCGCGCCGGAGGCCGTGACCTCGCGCGGGTTTGCCCGGGCCTTGGGCCGGGCCTTGGGTCGTCCGGCCTTTTTGCCCGCGCCCGCCTTCGTCCTCAAGCTGCTCCTGGGCCAGATGGCCGAGGAGGTGCTCCTGTCCGGCGTCAACGCCACCCCGGCCAAGCTGCTGGCCGCGGGCTACGCATTCCGCCACCCCACCCTGGCCTCGGCCCTTGAAGCCGCCCTGGCGGGGGGGTAAGCTGGTGCCGGAGGCGCGCATGGGCAAGGGCAGAATTTTCGTAGTCGAGGACGAGGCCATCGTGGCCCTGGACATCCAGACCCGGCTCACTCGCCTGGGCTTTGAGGTGGCCGGGCTGGCCGCCGACGGAGCCGAGGCCCTGCGCATGGTCGAAGCCAGCCGCCCGGACCTGGTGCTCATGGACGTGCGGCTCTCCGGCCCCATGGACGGCATCGACACGGCCAGGGAGCTCAGCCTGCGCCACCGCCTGCCGGTGATCTACCTTACGGCCATGAGCGACGACGCCACTCTGGAGCGGGCCAAGCTGACCCGTCCCTTCGGCTATCTGTCCAAGCCCTTTGAGGACCACGAACTGTCCGTGGTCATCGAAATGGCCCTGGTGAAGTTCGAGGCCGAAACCCGCCTGAAGGAGAGCGAACAGCTGCTCGCCACCACCCTGGGCAGTCTGTCCGAGGCCGTGGTCTCCACGGATAAAAACAGCCGGGTGACCTACATGAACGCCGCCGCTACGCGGCTTTTGGGCCTGGAAGCGGCCAGCGCCCAGGGCCGGGAGTGGTCTGGGCTGTTCCGCATTCTGGACGAGACCACCCGCGAGCCCGTGGAAGGGCTGGAGGAGCTCTGCGTGGCCAACGGCGCCGACTCCCTGTGCGAGGACATGATTCTGGTGACCCCGGCCGGGCGGGAGGTCGCTGTGGCGCTTTCCGCGTCGCCGCTGTATGCCGCGGGCGCGCTGGGCGCCAGCGGAGAACTGCTGGGCCGGGTGTTGGTCGTGCGCAACGTCTCCCTGCGCAAGCAGGCCGAGGCGGACCTGCGCAGCAGCATGGCCCAATTGCGCGATACCTTCCGCCAGACCGTGCGCGCCCTGGCCAGCATGGCCGAAAAGCGCGACCCCTACACCGCGGGCCACCAGCAGCGCGTGGCCAAGCTGGCCTGCGCCATGGGCCGGCTTATGAGCCTTTCGGAAAACGACCTGGAAGGGCTGGAGATGTCCGGCACCCTGCACGACGTGGGCAAAGTCTACGTTCCGGCGGAAATTCTGTCCAAGCCCGCGCGGTTGACGCACATGGAGATGGGCATCATGAAAAGCCACCCCGAAGTGGGGTTTGAGATTCTGCGTGAGGTGAACTTTCCCTGGCCCGTGGCCCGCACCGTGCTGGAACACCACGAGCGCATGGACGGCTCCGGCTACCCCGGCGGCCTGAGCGGGCAGAACATCTGCCGTGAGGCGCGCATTCTGGCCGTGGCCGACGTGGTGGAGGCCATGAGTTCGCACCGGCCCTACCGCGCGGCCCTGGGCATCGAGCTGGCCCTGGCGGAGATCCGCTCCGGGCGCGCCCGCCTGTACGACGCCGACGCCGTGGACGCCTGCCTGGAGCTCATGCGGGACGGCGGCTTCAGCTTCACGGAACCAGGGGAGGCCTGCGCGGTTTCGGAGGAATTGGCATGACCGCGCGTGGACGCGTTCTGGTGGTGGACGACGAGGCCGGCATCCGCTTTTCCCTCAAGGGCATTCTGGAGGACGAGGGCTTCAGCGTCATCGAGGCGGACAGCGGCGAGGCCGGCCTGGAGCTTCTGGAGTCCGGCGAGGCTGCGGACCTGGTGTTCCTGGACATCTGGCTGCCCGGCCAGGACGGGCTTTCCGTGCTGGAGCGCCTGGGCGAGGTCCGGCCCGGCCTGCCCGTGGTCATGATCTCCGGCCACGGCACCATCGAGACAGCGGTGACGGCCTTGAAAAGCGGCGCGTTCGACTTCATCGAGAAGCCGCTTTCGCTGGAAAAGGTGCTGCTGGCCGCGCACAAGGCCCTGGAGTTCTCGCTGCTCAAGCAGGAGAACCTGGCCCTGCGCCAGTCATTGGGCGACCAGGAGGTGAAGCTCACGGGCGAGAGCCCGGCCATCCTCGCGCTCAAGGAGATGATCGGTCAGGTGGCCCCTACCGACGCCTGGGTGCTCATCACCGGCGAGAACGGCACCGGCAAGGAGATAGCCGCCCGGCTGCTGCACGCCCAAAGCCGCCGCGCCAGCCACCCCCTGGTGGCCGTGAACTGCGCCGCCATCCCGGAGGAGCTCATCGAGAGCGAGCTGTTCGGGCACGAGAAGGGCGCCTTCACCGGCGCGGACAAGGCCCAGGCGGGCAAGTTCGAGCTGGCGAACAAGGGCACGCTGTTTTTGGACGAGATCGGCGACATGAGCTTCAAGACCCAGGCCAAGATCCTGCGCATTCTGCAAGAGCAGCGCTTCGAGCATGTGGGCGGCCGCAAGACCATCACCGTGGACGTGCGGGTCATCGCCGCCACCAACAAGGACTTGGCCGCGGAGATCAAGGCCGGAAACTTCCGCGAGGACTTGTACTACCGGCTCAAGGTGTTCCCGCTCACCGTGCCGCCCCTGCGCGATCGCGCCAGCGACATCCCGCTCTTGATCGAGGCCTTTGTGGAGCAATTGGTGCTCCGGGGCGGGTGCAAGCGCGCGTCCTTCGGCCCGCAGGCCCTGGAGATTCTGGCCACGTACCCCTGGCCGGGCAATGTGCGCGAGCTGAAGAATTTCGTGGAGCGCATGCTCATCACCATGAACGGGCGCGAGGTGACGCCGGACAGGCTGCCGCCGGAGATTCTGGCCCAGTGCCGCGTGCGCGCCGCCGGGCCCTCGGTTTCACTCTCGGACGACGATGACGGCCTGGCCGATACTTTTGCGGGCGAGCTGGCGGAGAGCTTTCCCGCCGGGCCGCTGGACCTGAAGGAGGCCCGCGCGGCCTTCGAGGCCAAGTTCCTGGAGGCCAAGCTCAAGGAGTTCGGCGGCAACGTGTCCAAGCTGGCCGACGCCGTGGGCCTGGACCGCAGCTCGCTGTACCGCAAGCTCAAGGGCTACGGGATAATGGCGGAGTAGCCCCGGCCCCAATAAAAAAGGCCGGGAGCTGCAACCCCCCGGCCCCAAGGGTAAACCCCTCGTCCCGCAATCCTTGTCCGGGCTTACACCCAGTAGATCATGTCGAACTTTTCGTGCATGCCGGCCTTCAGCTTGTTCAGCGCGGTCTTGTCCATGTCGCGGATGCGCAGAAACACGTCGCGCATGCCCACCTCGGCGGGTTCGCAGGAAGTCAGCAGGCTCATGAGCCGCGCGCCGTTGTCCTTCAGGTAGTCCAGCACCGGCACCAGGCCGCCCGGCTCGTTGGGCAGGCGCACGCCGATCTGCACGCCGCCCTCCATGACGCCGGTGATGCGCACCAGCACCTTGAAGATGTCGGAGTCGGTGACCATGCCCACGACCTTGTTCTGGTCGTCCACCACCGGCATGCCGCCGATGTTGTTCTCCAGCATGAGCTGCGCGGCGCGCTCCACTGTTTCGCCCTGCTTGATGGTCACGACCTTCTTGGTCATGATGTCCTTGAGCTTCACTTCGGAGAGCAGGTAGTACAGCTCGTGCATGTCCAGCGTGGTGGCCTTGGAGGGGGAGGCCTCCTTGATGTCCCTGTCGGAAACCAGGCCCAGCAGCACGCCCTGCTCGTTCACCACGGGCAGACGGCCAACGCCCTTGTCCTTCATGATCTTGGACGCCTTCATCATGGACATGTCCGGCGTACCGGTGATGACCTCCTTGGTCATCCAGTTCTCGATGAGCATGTGGAGTCTCCTCTTGTTCTCCGCCAGGGCTAGGCCAGCCTGACAGGTGGTGCCGATTTTGCGTGATTCTAGCGCAGGCTGCAAGCGTTTGCCAGAGAAAAATGCCGCGAAGTCCCTGCCTGTCTTGCTCCGAAGGAAATTCGGCACGCTGTGGGCAGGGCTTCGCTTTACCTTCCGGGCGGCAGGGGATAGCATGTGCGGCATGTTTGTCGTTGTGAACGTGGATGACCTGGGCCTGCACCCCGCGGTGCGCCGCGCCGTGGAGGACCTCGCCGGGCTTTCCCGCGTGTCCTCGGCCACGCTCTTGGTCAACGGCCCGGACGCCAGCGCAGCGGCCCGTCTTTCCACCACCAGCGCGGGCTCCATCGGCGTGGGCGTGCACCTGAACATTCTGCGCGGCAGGCCCGAAAGCCCGGCCCACGAGATTCCCGGCCTTCTGCGCGCCGACGGCCTGTTTCTGGGCGACTATGTGGCGCTGTTCAAGCGCTACCTCGGCCGGGCCTTCACCCCGGCGGACGCCGAGCGCGAGTGGACGCGCCAGGTGGAACGCGCCCTGGAGCTGGGCGTGCGCCCCACGCACCTGGACTCCGAGAAGCACATCCACGTCTGGCCGGGACTTTTCGAAGCCGCCTGCCGGGTGGCCGCGCGCTTCAACATCGGCTGGGTGCGCAGGCCCGTGGAGCGCGTGGCGCTTTCCCGCTGGGACAAGGGGGCCGCGCGCGCGCGCATCTTGAACACCTTCGCCCTGTTGCACCAGGTTCCCGGCGCCGCGGGCGTGGCGCATGCCCACAGTGTTTTCGGCGTGGCCGACCAGGGCCCGGACCTGTTGCCCCGGCGGCTTGCTGCGTATATGAAGCGGGTGCGGCCCGATGTGCTGGAGCTGGTGTGCCACCCCGGCGCGCCTTCCTCCGGGGGCGAGGCCGACAGCCCGCTGCCCGCGGAGTACGGCCCCATGCGCATCGCCGGGCAGTGGCGCGCCGAGCGCGACGCCCTGGCCGCCCCCGGCTGGGACGAGGTGTTGCAGCAGGCCGGCGCCCGGCTTGTGCATTACGGCCAGCTCGACCCGGCCACCCGGGGCCTGAAGCCGGACCCCAGGGCCTGAGCCCAAGAATTTTCGACGCAAGGAAACCGAATGCACGCTACTCCCGCCGCCAGCACCCAGAACGCCTTCCCCGTGGAGGTGAGCATCGTCACCCCCATGCACAACGAGGAACTCTGCGTGCGCGAGTTCCACCGCCGCATGGGCGCGGCCCTTGCGGGCATGGGCGTCAGCTACGAAATCATCCTGGTCAACGATGGCAGCACCGACTCCACGCCGGAGATCATCCGCGAGCTTTCGGCCACGGACCCGCACCTGGTGGGCGTGTTTCTTGCGCGCAACCGGGGCCAGTGCACCGCCATCTACGCGGGCATCCAGCATTCCTGCGGCCGCTACGTGGTCATCATGGACGGCGACCTGCAACACCCGCCCGAAGAGGTGCCGAGCCTCATCGAGAAGATCCGCGAGGGCTACGACCTGGTGAAGGGCATGCGCCAGCGGCGGCAGGAGTCCCTGGTGCTGCGCCGCGTGCCCAGCCTCATCGCCAACTACCTCATGCGCGCCACGAGCAAGTGCGACATCCACGACATGGGCGGGCTTTCTTGCATCAAGGGCGAGGTGGCGCGCGGGCTCAAACTGCGCGAGGGCCAGCACAGACTCATTCCGGCCCTGGTATACGGCCAGGGCGGCGCGGTGTGCGAGGTGCCCACCAGCGCCCCGCCGCGCTTTGCGGGCAAAAGCCACTACGGCATAGGCCGCAGCGTGGACGTGCTTTTCGACATCGTGCTGCTGTGGTTCCAGAATTCCTATAAGCAGCGGCCCGTGTATCTTTTCGGGCGCATCAGCCTGTGGCTGTTTTTGCTGGCCAGCGTGCTCATGGGCTGGATGCTCTTCGGCAAAATATTCTTCGGCGAGCACATGGGCACCAGACCGCCCTTTTTGGGCTCGGTGCTGCTCTACCTTTCGTCGCTGGGCTTCATGAGCACCGGGCTCATCCTCGAACTGCTGGTGAACACCCACGACGCCGTGGCCGGGGCCATGCCCTACAAGGTGCGCGAGATCGTCACCAGCCGGGGCGCGGACGCCAAGGTCTGCGAACCCAGCTAGTCCGGAGGGTCCATGCGCGTCGGCCTGCTCCAGATCAACCCCGTGGTGGGCGACCTGCCCGGAAACGCCGCGCGTATCGAGGCCGCCTACGACCGTGCCGTGGTTCTGGGTGCGGAGCTCTGCACCACCCCGGAGCTGGCCCTGACAGGCTACCCCCCGCGCGACATGCTGCTGTACGCGGGCTTTGCCACCCGCGCCTGGGCCGGGGCCGAAGCCCTGGCCGCCCGCCTGCACGAAAAATATCCCCACGGCCCGGCCTTGCTGCTGGGCTGCCCGGAAACCAACGCCACGGGCCAGGGCAAGAGCCTGTTCAACGCCGCCCTGTGGTGCGAGGCCGGAGTCATCCGCCGCACGGTGCGCAAGTCCCTGCTGCCCACCTATGACGTGTTCGACGAGGCGCGCTACTTTGAGCCCGCCCCCCTCGGCAGTTCAGGGGTTGTGGAGTACCGGGGCGTGAAACTCGCGGTGACCATTTGCGAGGATCTCTGGAACGATAAGGACTACTGGCCGCACCGGCTGTATCCGGTCGACCCCGTGGAGGCCGCCTGCACCGCCGGAGCGCAGGCGCTCATCAATCTTTCCGCCTCGCCCTTCAGCCTGCGCAAGCAGGCCCTGCGCCAGGACATGCTGTCCGCAATCGCCAAGAAACGCGGCCTGCCCCTGGCCTATTGCAACCAGGTGGGCGGCAACGACGAACTGGTGTTCGACGGCCGCAGCGCCCTGTACGGGGCCGACGGGACCGCGCTGGCCCGGGCGGCGGGCTTTGCCGAGGATGTGCTGGTGGTGGATCTTTTTGGCGCGCAGCCGGGCGTTTTGCCGCAGGACGACCTCTGCGCCCCGGCGGAGACTTGGCGCGCGCTGGTGCTGGGCACGCGCGACTACCTGGCCAAGTGCGGGTTCAAAAAGGCGCTCCTGGGTCTGTCCGGCGGCATCGATTCCGCCGTGGTGGCCGCGGTGGCGGCACAGGCCCTGGGGCCGGACAACGTCCTGGGCGTGCTCATGCCCTCGCCCTGGTCCAGCCGGGGCAGCGTGGACGACGCTTTGGAGCTGGCGCGCAACCTGGGCATACAAACGCGCACCATCCCCATAGCCCCGCTGATGCAGGGCTTCGAGGCCGCCCTGGCCGAGGGCTTCGCGGCGCTGGCGCCGGGAAAGGGTCCGGACATCACCGAAGAGAACATCCAGTCGCGCATCCGGGGCAACCTGCTCATGGCGCTTTCCAACAAGACCGGCGCGCTGCTTTTGACCACCGGCAACAAGAGCGAGCTGGCCGTGGGCTACTGCACCATCTACGGCGACATGAGCGGCGGGTTCGCGGTCATCAGCGACCTGCCCAAGACCCAGGTGTATGCCTTGGCCCGGCACATCAACGCCCTCAAGGGCGCGGTCATCCCTACGGCCATCATCGACAAGGCCCCCTCGGCGGAGCTGCGGCCCGGCCAGAAGGACCAGGACTCTTTGCCGCCCTACGATGTGCTGGACGCCATCCTGGCCCTGCATGTGGAGAAGGACAAGACCGCCGCCGAGATCATCGCCGCGGGCTACGACGCGGCCACGGTGGCGCGGGTGTGCCGGCTGGTGAAGGGCGCGGAGTTCAAGCGCAGGCAGGCCGCGCCGGGCATCAAGGTCGCCTGGCGCAGCTTCGGGTCCGGCTGGCGCATGCCGCTGGCCGCCGCGCCTTTGCCGTAGCTTCCGCCGTTTTCCAACAATACTCCGAAAAAAAATACCGCTTCAGTCCGGCGCGTTGGCGCCTTGGACGAAATCTGCGTTTGCCGCCCAGGGGCGGACGCGTTTTGCGTCTGTCAGGTCCAGGCCTGGTTGCCCAGCTCCAGGGGATCGTTGTCGCCCTTGTTCAGAATGCGCCTCAGCGTGTCCTTGGAAATGGCCAGGTCGCGGCAGGCGGCGTTGCGGTTGCCGCCGTTACGTTCCACGGCCTCCACGGCGGCGCGGTAGCGGATGTCCTCCATGGTCAGCGTGCCGGAGGGGATGGGGCCGGGGTGCTCGCAGGCGCGCACGTCGGCGGGCAGGTGTTCCACCTGGATGAGCCCGCCGGGGCAGAGGATGCTGGCGTACTCGATGATGTTCTCAAGTTCGCGGATGTTGCCCGGAAAAGGATGGGCCGCCAGCAGGCGCATGGCCTCGGGCGAAAATCCCTGGATGTCCTTGCCGCCCGCCTGCCTGCGGCGTTTGAGGGAGTCCTCCACCAGCAGCGGGATGTCGTCGCGGCGCTGGCGCAGGGGGGGCAGGGTCATGCGCACCACATTGAGGCGGAAGTAGAGGTCCTGGCGGAACGCGCCCTCGGCCACCATGCGTTCCAGGTCGCGGTTGGTGGCGGCGATGATCCGCACATCGGCCGCGACGCCCGCCACGCTGCCCAGGGGCTCGAACACGCGCTCCTGCAGCACGCGCAGGATCTTGGCCTGCAATTGCAGGGGCAGGTCGCCTATCTCGTCCAGCAGAATGGTGCCGCCCTCGGCCAGTTGGAAGCGGCCCGGCTTGTCGCGCCGGGCGTCGGTAAAGGCTCCGGCCTTGTAGCCAAAGAGCTCCGATTCCATGAGATGTTCGGGCAGCGCGCCGCAGTTTACGGCCACAAAGGGGCCCTTGTGCCGCGCGGAAAGGTCGTGGATGGCGTGGGCGAAGTATTCCTTGCCCGTGCCGGACTCGCCCAGAAGCAGCACCGTGGCCTCGCTTTCGGCCACCTGCGGCAATATGCGCAGTATCTCCGCCATGTTGGCGTCGCAAGAGCAGAAGCCTTTGGGCAGCCTGCCGCCCCCCCGCTTGACCGGCGGCGCCGAAAGGTCGCGGAAGCTCTCCACCCCGCCGATGATGACGCCCGCCTGGTCCTTGAGGGGCGCGGCGCTGACGCTTACCGGGACATGCGCCCCGTCGCCGCGTTCCACGATCATGATGCGCCCGACGATGTTGCGGTCCTCGGCCAGGCACTGGCGCAGCACGCAATGCTCGGCGCAGCCCTCGGTGCGGAAGACCTCCCAGCACTTGCGGCCCACGGCGGATTCCTGGGAAATGCCCACAATGCCCGCGGCGCTGGAGCTGAAGAAGATGATGTTCCAGTCGCGGTCCACGGTGAAGATGCCGTCGGCCACGGAGTCCATGATGAACGAGCAGAGAGAGGTGCAGGGAAAGGGCTTGCCCAGAGAGTGATGCACTGTGATTTCCCCCGGTTGCCGTGTCGCTGTCCCAGGCGCGAATTTGCCCCCCCCCGGCGCGCAGGTCAAGGGGAATGGACGCAGAATTCGTCCGTTGGAACAGGCCGCGCGGAGCTTGTGAGAATAATCACATGTAATCCCAGGGGATACCTGTTTGGCCCGGGAGTTGCTCTTGGCAGGCTACGGGCGGCAAGAGCCCCCGCCAAGCTCTTTGCACCAAACCTTCTGGAGGACGCTCATGGAACTGAACTTCACCATCACCGGCCGCTGTTGCGATCTGGCCCTGCACCCCGTGTCCCAGGCCACCGCCGAGAGGATCCGCGAAGAAGGCCGCAGCATCTATAAGAGCAAGTACCTGGAGTGGTGGCGCAAGGGCAACACCTGCACCTGCGGCATGAAGCTGGGCGACGAATCCATGGTGGAGGTGACCCTGGACGGACGCCAGACTCCCTTCGACCCCGCGCCCATGAAGGACGCCGCCGTGCTGCTGCGCCGCCGCATGTACCTGGACAGCAAGGCGCGCTATCTGGCGCTCATGGGCTACGATGACGAAGTCTGCTCGCTTTCTTGGCACTGGGCCGACGTGCAGGGCTTCGACCCCAGCAAGTTCGAGTTCTTCGTCCACCGCTGGGACCGCCTGCTCCACGAGGACGGCTTCTTCATCGTGGACGATGTGCGCTACGACGGCCATTTCGCCGCTGACTACTCCTGGGGCGAGCGCGGCGGCCACAGCATGATCGACCCCGTGGTCATCGACCTGGAGGACGTGCGCCGCGAGATCGCCGGCGGGGCAACCCGCGTCGCCTGACAGCTCTTTCCCCCCATCGCCTCAGGGCCGTCCGGCACCCCCTCGCCGGGCGGCCCCTTGCGTTCCCCAATCCCCGCCCGCCCTGTTGACATCCGCCCCGCGCGGAGGGATTCTGCTTGCAGTTCCCGGTGCTCAAACCCCGCGCTGCGCGGAAGGCGGACGCCATGCAGGAATTCCCCCTTTCCAGAGTCTTCCAGTTGCTGGAGCCCGGCCCCACTGTGCTTGTGTCCACGGCCCAGGCCGGCCGCGCCAACGTCATGACCATGTCCTGGCACATGATGCTGGAGTTCGTGCCGCCGCTGCTGGCCTGCGTGGTCAGCGGGGCGAACCACAGCTTCGCGGCCCTTGTCGAGACCAGGGAGTGCGTCATCGCCATTCCGGCCCTGGAGCTGGCGTCCACGGTGGTGGACATAGGCAACTGCTCCGGCTCCGCGGTGGACAAGTTCGCGGCCTTTGGCCTCACCGCGCTCTCGGCGTCACAGGTGGCGGCCCCGCTGGTGGGCGAGTGCTTCGCCAACCTGGAGTGCCGCGTGGCCGACGACGCCCTGGTGGACAAATACAACCTCTTCATCCTGGAGGTCGTGCAGGCCTGGGCCGACCCGGCCTGGCCCGGCCTGGCTTCCTCCGCCGCCGGGAGGCGGCTGCCCAAGACCATCCACCACAATGGGGACGGCACCTTCCGCGTGGCGGGCGAGCTTTTGAACCTCAAGAAGCGCATGGTGAAGTGGCCGGAGTTCCTGTGAGGCGGCCAGCCTCCTTCGCCCCCTTCACAAACGGCGCGAAATCCCGCATGTAGACAGCACTGATCGCCACCTGAGGGAGTCTACATGCTGCATAGCGCCCTGGGGCTCGTTTGCCTCATTCTGTTCGCCTGGATTTTGAGCGAGAGCCGCCGCAACGTTCCCTGGCGCATGATAGCCGCGGGCCTGGGCCTGCAGTTCGCCATCGCCGGGCTGGTGCTCAAGGTGCCGCTGCTCAAGGCGCTGTTCCTGGGCCTGAACTCCCTGGTGCAGGCGGCGGAGACCGCCACCCGCGCGGGCACGGCCTTCGTGTTCGGCTTTGTGGGCGGCGCGCCCGCGCCCTTTGTGCCCACCAATCCGGCTCTCACCTTCAGCCTGGCCTTCCAGGCCCTGCCGCTGGTCATCGTCATCGCGGCCATTTCCTCGCTCTTGTTCTACTGGGGCGTGCTGCAACGCGTGGTGCGCCTGTTCTCCTTCGTGCTGCAAAAAACCATGGGCATAGGCGGCGCGCTGGGCGTGGGCGCGGCGGGCACCATCTTCCTCGGCATGGTGGAGTCGCCTCTGCTTATCCGCCCGTATCTGGCGGTGATGACCAGAAGCGAGCTCTTCGCCCTCATGGCCACGGGCATGAGCTGCATCGCGGGCACCATGCTCATGCTCTACGCCGCCGTCCTCACCCCGGTGATTCCCGATGCCTTGGGGCACATTCTCACCGCCTCCATCATCCACGCGCCCGCAGCGCTTCTGGTGGCCTCGGTGATGCTGCCGGAACGCGCCCAGCCCACCCTGGGCCACGAGATGCCGAAAAGCTCCGCCGCGGGCTCGGTGGACGCCCTGTGCCGGGGCACCTGGGAGGGGCTCACGCTGTTTTGGAACATCGTGGCCATGCTCATCGTGTTCGTGGCCGTGGTGAAGCTGATGAACCTGGGCCTGGGCGCGCTGCCCGAGGTGGCCGGAGCTCCCATGACCCTGGAGCGGGCTTTGGGCGTGCTGCTCTCGCCCGTGGCCTGGCTCATCGGCGTGCCCTGGGCCGAGGCCCAGACCGCGGGCGGGCTCATCGGCACCAAGATCATCTTGAACGAGTTTCTGGCCTTCATGGACATGGCCGCCCTGCCGCCAGAGGCCCTCAGCGCGGGCACCCGGCTCATTTTGGCCTATGCCATGTGCAGCTTCGCCAACTTCGGCAGCCTGGGCATTCTCATCGCGGGCATGGGCACCCTGTGCCCGGAACGCCGGGGCGAGATAACCGGCCTGGGCATGCGCGCCCTGGTGGCCGGGGTCATCGCCTCGCTCATGACCGGGGCTGTGGTGGGCGTTATTTCGCAGCTTTGAGGAGGACAATCATGGCCCACATCGACATCGACCTTTCGCTGTGCAACAAGGACGGCCTGTGCATCAGCGAATGCCCGGCCTTCCTGTTCTCGCGCGGGGCGGACAAGTTTCCCGTGGTCGCGGCCGACGCGGCCGAGCGCTGCATCCTCTGCGGGCACTGCATCGCCGTGTGTCCCACGGGCGCGTTGTCCTTGGCCGGGAAGCACGCGGCGGACCTGACCGCGCTGGACCCGGCGCTCGGCATCAGCCCCGAGGCCGCGGCGCAGTTCATGCGCTCGCGCCGCAGCGTGCGCCGTTTCCGCCGCAAGCCCGTGGACAAGGAGCTGGTGCGCCGCTGCATCGACATTGCGCGCTACGCGCCCAGCGGCGTGAACACCCAGCCCGTGAACTGGATTGTGGTGGAGGACCCGGACCTGCTCATCACCCTGGTGGACCTGACGGCCAAGTCGTTGAGGCGGCTGCCGTATTTCATGCCCTACCTCAACGCCTGGGACAAGGGCGTGGACTTGATCCTGCGCGGCGCGCCGCAACTGGTGGTGGCCCACGCGCCCAAGGGCGGCTTTGACAACACCACCAACTGCGTGGTCGCCCTGGCGCATTTCGACCTGGCGGCCCACGCCCTGGGCCTGGGCGCCTGCTGGGCCGGGCTGTTCACCCACGCCGCCGGACGCAGCAAGTCCATCGCCTCAGCCCTGTGCGTGCCGGATGCCCACAAGATTTACGGGGCGCTGATGCTGGGCGCCCCGAAGTACGGCTTCGCGCGGCTGCCGGAGCGCAAGCGGCCGCCCGTGCGTTTCCTGTAACCTCAAACGAAAAGGACCACCCATGCGCCGTTTTCTTCGCGCCGCCGTTCCCCTGGCCGCAACCCTGCTGCTGGCCGTTCCGGCTCTGGCCCAGGTCGCCCCGTCAAAGGCGGTTTCGCCCAGCTTCAAGGAGCTGGACGCCGACCGCAACGCCCGCGTGAGCCTCGACGAGGTCATGGCCTTTGCCAAGAAGCGCAGCACCTTGGTGGAGCCCTTCAACGTGGCCGGTGTGGACCTGGACAAGGACGGCAAGCTGACGCAGGAGGAGCTGAACAAGGCCGGCATCAAGGGCCTGGAGCACGAGGGCGTCATCAACGTGAGGGATTTGGACATGAGCGCCGACGGCTATGTGAGCCGCGAGGATTTGGACGAGTACTTCCGGCGCAAGCACCGCGAGGAATACGCCCGGGCCGATGCGGACAAGGACGGCTCACTCAAGCAGTCGGAGTTCGCCCTGTTCCGTTTTTAGCCGCGCGCAAAAAGAAAGGCCGCCCCGGACAGCATCCGCAGGCGGCCTTTGTGTTTGGCGCGTGGTTACTTCTTGAGCGGGGCCAGCATGAGGTAGTCGTTGTCCTTGGCCTGGGTGTGGCACTTGATGCACGGCTCGACCTTGCCCTGGGCCGTGATCTTCATGTCCGGAGAGTACCGCAGCCACTGGTAGTCGCCGGCTTCCGGGTTGTAGCCCTTCTTCTTGTTCATCACCGTCACGGCGGCCAGCTTGCCCTGGGCCGTGTAGTTCTCCTTCACGATGATGGCGCCGTCGGGCAGGGCCCCGGCCTTTTCCGTGATGGCCTTCAGCGCAATCTTGTTCACATACACGTTTTGCAGCGCGCCGTGGGGCTCGTTGCCCTTGCGCATCCTGGTGGTGCCCGGCATCAGGTCCCACTTCACGTAGGGGTCGGTCATGGTGATGTGGCGCAGCAGGGCCGCGCCCTCGGCCGCCGGCATCATGCTTGCGCCGGCAGGCATCATGCTCATGCCCGAACCGGGCATTTTGCCCATTTCCGCCGCGGCGAGCACCGAGGGCAGGGCGAACAGCGCGCAGACCATGCCGGCCAGGAACATTGTGGAGAGGCTTTTGAACATGGCTTTGTCCTCCATCATTGGGGTCGGGGGGCATGTTCCCTTTCTACACCCGCCGCCTGGCAGGTCAAGCGGCAATCAACGCGGAGCAGGGCGCGCAAAAAGAAGGCCGCCCTGGCTTCCCAGAGCGGCCTCAGCTGCTGATAGTATTCCCGGCGTTCCCTTGCGGGCGCCGACGCCTCTTCCACGCTTGGTTGTGATCCGGGCGGGCGCGGGGGCGGGGTTCGCCTGCCATGTCCGTGACTGCTGCAGGACTTGGCGTTGTATATGCGCTCTATGCCTCGGTCACAGGGTTTTCGGCCTCAAGCGCCGACGTGTCCACCTCTGCCTGTGCAGATGCGCCGGTGGCGCGGTGGTGGTTGTCTCGGGCGGCCCCCCTGAGAGCTCCTGGGGGACTTTTTCGTGTACCTTTGCAGGTTCCGTGTGGCCTTCCCGCAGGTCCTCCGGTGTGGTCGGAGCTTGGACACTCCGTTTGGCAGCGAATGCGCCGCGCGGGGTCCTGGGTTGGCGGGCGGGCCGTCCTTGAACAGCTACGAAACAAACTGGTCCATTGGCGTGTCCTCCCCAGATTGGTTGAAGGAAAGAGCCTATGAGTCCTAGATACACTTTCGGGTCAGGATGTCAATGTCCTGCGGGAACCTTTTCTAGACTTTTTAAAATTCCTGCGGCAGCCCCTTGAGCTGGGCCTGGGTGAACACGGGCCCGTCCACGCACACGAACTTTTCGCCAATGTTGCAGCGGCCGCACAGGCCCACGCCGCACTTCATGCGCCGCTCCAGGGTGGTCACTATCTGCTCGTCGGCAAAGCCCAGCTGTTCCAGGGCCTGAATGGTGAAGCGGATCATGATGGGCGGGCCGCAGGTGACGGCCACGGCGTTTTCGGGGCTCACGGCCAGGTCGGTCAGCACCGCTGGAACCACGCCGGTTCTTTGGGTCCACAGCTTGTCCGGGGTGTCCACGGTGAGCTCCACGCGCATGTCGCCGCGCACCGCCCATTCCCGCAGCTCGTCCTTGAAGCACAGGTGCTCCGGGGTGCGCCCGCCGTAAATCAGCGTGATGGCGCCGTAATCCGCCCGGTTGTCGAGCATGAACAACAGCAGGGTGCGCAAGGGGGCCATGCCCAGGCCGCCGCCGATGAACACGATGTCCTTGCCCTTCATGGCCTCGTAGTCGAAGTGGTTGCCCAGCGGACCGCGCAGGCCCACGGGGTCGCCTTCCTTCAGCGTGTGCAGGCGGTGGGTCAGCTCGCCCACGCGCATGACGCTGAACTGGAGATACTCCATGCGTGTCGGCGGTGAGCAGATGACAAAGGTGCTTTCCCCGGTGCCGAACACCGAAAGCTGGGCCACTTGGCCGGGCTTGAAGCTGAAGGCGCGCATGGCCGCCTCGTCCTGCAGCACCACGCGGAAGGTCTTGATGTCCGGGGTTTCGTCGAAGGCCTCGATGATGGTGGCCAACTGCGGCATGTAAGGGTTCAAGTTCACGCTCTTTCCCCCTTTTCCAGGATGTCGAGGACGATGCGGCGGATGTCTACGGCCACGGGGCAGGACTTGATGCAGCGCCCGCAGCCCGTGCACGAGAATTCCGGCTGGGCGTCCGCCCCGGTGGGGAACTCCCGCGGGTGGTAGCAGAACTTGTGCCCCACGCGGTTGCGCAAGCGGTGCGCCCGGCTGACGCGCGGATTGTGGCCGCTGCCTTCCAGGGTGTACAGCGCGGACATGCAGGTGTCCCAGGTGCGCAGGCGTTTGCCCTTCATGCCGCTGTTTTCGTCGGTGATGTTGAAGCAGGAGCAGGTGGGGCAGAGGTACGTGCACACCCCGCAAGAGAGGCAGCGCGCCGACTGGTCCATCCAGAAGTCCATGTCGTCGAACAGGGCCAGAAAGCGCTGGGGCGCCGCGCGCAGATCCGGGGCCGGGCCGGGGGTCTCCGGGTTGGCCAAGAGCGCGGCCAGCGCGGCCAGCGCAGCGGCCGGGGCTTCGGGCAGGGGGGCCAAGAGCTGCTCGCCCGCCGCGGTGAGGGCCTTGGCCACAAAGCCGCCGTCCACCGGGTAGAGCATGGCGTCCGAGCCTTCCTCGCTCATGGGCCCGCCGCCGGTGTAGTGGCAGAAGCAGGTGTTCTCCATGCGCGTGCAGGCCACGGTGACGAAGAGCGTGGCCTTGCGGCGCTCCGCATAGAGCGGGTCCCGCACGCCGCGCTCCAGGAACACGCGGTCCAGGAGTTTGCGGCCCCGTGCGTCGCAGGGGCGCGGGCCCAGAATCAACGTGGGTTCCTGGGGCAGGGGCTCGGCCAGGAACACCTCGGTGCGCGTCAGGTCCGTGTGGTCCTTGCGGTAAGTGTAGGTCAGCAGATCCTCGGTTTGGGGCAGCAGCGCCTCCTTGCCGGAGGACGTGGGCTGCCGGCCCAGAAAGGGATGCATGTCCTTGGCCCAGGGGCGGTAGACGATGGCCGCGCCCTCGCGCACCGGGGCCAGCAGGCGGTGTTCGCGCGCCCAGGCCGCCGCGATGCCGGGCAGGGCTTCTTCGGCCAGGAAACGTGCTACCATAGCTGCCCCCGGTCCTTGATCTTGTCTTCCTCCATGAGGAAGGTGTGCAGCGGCGGCACGGCCTCCGGGTCCACGCCGGCCTCATAGTTGAAGAGCTCCTTGAGCTCGCGGTTCATCTTGCGCTTCAAGAGCAGGATGGGAATGCCCATGGGGCAGGAGCGCTGGCATTCTCCGCATTCTGTGCAGCGCCCGGCCAGGTGCAGGGCGTGCATGACCTGGAAAAGCCACTTCTCCTGCAAGGTGGCCTCGGCGGAGAGCCAGTGCGGCTCGCGGCTGTCGGCCAGGCAGACGTGCTTGCACACGCATAGCGGGCAGGCGTTGCGGCAGGCGTAGCAGCGGATGCAGCGGCTCATCTGCCGTTTCCAGAAGTCGAAGCGCTCCTGGGTGGACAGCTTTTCAAAGCCCTCCAGGTCGGCGTAGGCGTCCTCCTCGGCTTGGGGGGTCACCTCCGGGCCGATCATCTGGTCGGCGATGAGCGGATTGGGGTAGCGGCAGCGCAGGCACTTGTCGGCCAGCACGTCGCGCAGGGGCAGAATCTTTTCGCCCTCGGGCGTTTGCAGCGTGGCCACGCCGTTCGCAAACTCGGCCGCGCGCACCCGGGTGATGTCCGTGCGCACGCGCACCTTGGCCAGGTCGATGACGCCCTCGCACGGCAGGCCGAAGAGTACGAGATTTTCGCGCTCCATGAGTTTTTCCTGCAACAGCTGGATCACCGAGCGCGAGTCGCAGCCCTTGACCACCAGGCCGATCTTTTGGCCGCGCAGGCCGTACAGGCTGGTGGCCAGGTTCTGCACGCAAGAGGCGTCGAAGATGAGCTTCTCCGCGTCCTGTTCGCTGCGCACCGTAATGGGCGTGGCGTGCAGAGGGTCGAACCCCCGGGCATAGCCCAGCACGAAATCAACGTGGGGCAGGGCCGCGGTCACGGCCTGGCGCAGTCTGGCCACACGGTCTTCAGCGGCCATTGCCGTCCTCCTTGCCTTCTGGTGTGGACAATTCCGCAATGTCGGCCTGGGTCAGCACGGCCTCCGGCCTGGGCGCGCCGGAAGGCGAGAGCCGCGGGGCGGGCTTGCTCCAGTCCGGCAGGGCCATGTCCGGCTGCGCCAGCGACTGCCCGAGCATGCCTTCCAGGGCGCAGAGGGTGCGCGCGGGCTCGGTCATGCGCGGCATGGGGCCCAGCTCGTGGATGGTGTCGGTGAACTTGGTCACCATGTCGCGCCAGCGCGAGCCCTCTGAGGCCGAGACCCAGATGTACTCGAAGCGGCCCTTGTCCACGCCGAGAATGGGCAGGAAGCGCCGCAGCATTTCCAGCCTGCGCCGGGCGTAGAGGTTGCCCTCGGAGTAGTGGCAGTCGCGCGGGTGGCAGCCGGAGACCAGCACGCCGTCCGCGCCGGAAAGCAGCGCCTTGGCCACGAACATGGGGTCCACCCGGCCAGAGCACGGCACGCGGATGATCCGCAGGTCCGTTGGCTGGCTGAACCGCGCCACGCCCGCCGCATCCGCGCCCCCGTAGGAGCACCAGTTGCAGAGGAAACCTATGATTCTGTAGTCTCGTCCCATGTCCGGCATAACGCGTTGACCTCCGCAAGGAGCTGGGAATCGGTGAAGTGCTGGAGCTGTATGGCCCGCACGGGACAGGTGACGCTGCAAATGCCGCAACCCTGGCACACGGTCTCCACCACCTCGGCGCGTTTGCTGCCGTCGCGCAGCTCACGCATGCGGATGGCGCCGAAGGGGCAGGTGCGTTCGCACTTGCCGCAGCCGATGCAGCGGATGGTTTGGACCAGGGCTATCTGCGGGTCGCTTTCAAGGGTGTCCTTGGACAACAGGGCCAGCACCTTGCCCGCGGCCGCGCTGGCCTGGGCCACGCTGGCCGGAATGTCCTTGGGGCCCTGGCAGGCGCCCGCCAGGTATACGCCTACGGTGTTGGTCTCCACCGGGCGCAGCTTGGGGTGGCTTTCCATGAAGAACCCGTAGGCGTCGTAGGAAATGCGCAGCTTCTCGGCCAGTTCCGGCGCGCCGTGGGCCGACTCCACCCCGACGGCCAGCACCACCAGGTCGGCGGCGACCTCCACCTGGGCGCCCAGCAGGGTATCGGCCCCGCGCACCACAAGTTTGCCGTCCTTGGGGTACACCTGGGCCACGCGGCCGCGCACATACTCCACCCCGTATTCCTCCTGGGCGCGGCGCACGAATTCCTCGTAGCCCTTCCCGTTGGCGCGGATGTCCATGTAGAACACGAAAGCGCGCGAGTCCGGGATGTGGTCGCGTGTCAAAATAGCCTGCTTTGCCGTATACATGCAGCAGAAGCCGGAGCAGTACGGGCGGCCCAGGGAGCGGTCGCGGCTGCCCACGCAGGAAATGAACACCACGGTCTTGGGCTCGGTGCCGTCCGACGGGCGCTTGATGTGCCCGGCCGTTGGGCCGGAGGCCGAGAGCATGCGTTCGTACGCCAGGGAGGTGACGACGTCCGGATAGCGGCCCGCGCCGTACTCGCCGCACCTGGTGTGGTCGAAAAGATCGAACCCGGTGGCGGCGATGATGGCGCCCACCTTTTCCGTCACGATCTCGTCCTGCATGTCGAAGTCGATGGCGCCGGTGGGGCAGACCTTTGCGCAGGCGCCGCACTTGCCCTTGGTGAGGCGGAGGCAGTGCGCGGCGTTGATGGCCGCGCGCTTGGGAATGGCCTGGGGAAAAGGAATGTTGATGGCCGTGGTGAGGCTTATGTTCTCGTTGAAGGCATCGGGCACTTTGCGGCTGGGGCATTTTTCCTGGCAGGCCCCGCAGCCCGTACACTTGGTCCAGTCCACATAGGTGGTGTGCTTGCGGATTCTGACCTCGAAATTGCCCACGTACCCGGAAACGTCCTCCACCTCGGAACAGGCGTGCAGGGTGATGCGCGGGTTCTGGCCCGCATCGACCATCTTCGGCCCCAGCACGCACACCGAGCAGTCCACGGTGGGAAAGGTCTTGTCGAGCTTGCTCATAACGCCGCCGATGGAGGCGCGGCGCTCCACCAGCAACACGTCCAGCCCGCCGTCGGCGCAGTCCAGGGCGGCCTGTATGCCCGCCACGCCGCCGCCCACGATGAGCACGCGCTTCTGCACGTCGAAGCTCTTGGGCGTCAGCGGCCTGTTGTGGCGCAGCTTTTCCACGGCCATGCGCACCAGGTCCGTGGCTTTTTGCGTGTTGCGCTTGCGGTCCAGCGAAATCCAGGCCACGTGCTCACGGATGTTGGCCATCTCGAACATGTAGCGGTTCAGGCCCGCGCGCTCCACGGCGCGGCGGAAGGTCACCTCGTGCATGCGCGGCGAGCAGGAGGCCACCACCACGCCGTCGAGCTTGAGGTCGCGGATGGTCTGCTCAAGGGTCTTTTGGCCGGGGTCGGAGCAGGCGTACATGTGGTCCGTGGCGTAGACCACGTCCGGGAACTCCCGCGCCGCCATGGCCACGGCCTCCACATCCACGGTGGCGGCGATATTGTTGCCGCAGTGGCAAACCATGACGCCTATGCGCATGGGGCGTTCTCCTTGCCGGCGGGCGTGTTCTGCGTCGTGCCGTTCTTCTTGGCGGCCCCGTTTTCGGCGTTTGCCCGCGCTTTGGCGGCCTCCAGGGCCGGGGCCAGGGGCAGCACCAGCTTGTGCAGGGCCAGGTCGGTTTCCGGCAGGCCCAGGGCCAGGCCCAGCAGCTGGGAGAAATAGGGCACCGGCATCTGGATGTTCTGCCGCGAGGCCGCGTTCACCTGTCCGCGCCGCAGGTCCAGGTTCATTTGGCACAGGGGGCAGGCCACGGCGATGGCATCGGCCCCGCAGGAGCGGGCCATGTCCAGAATGCGCGCCGAAAGGCGCTGCATGACGTCGAGCCGGGGCATGCCGAAGGCCGCGCCGCAGCACTCCGTCTTGAAGGGAAATTCCACCACAGTGGCCCCGCAGGCGGCCAGAATGCGGTCCATGGCCACGGGGTTCTCGGGGTCGTCGAAGGCCATGAGCCCGGGCGGGCGGTTCAATATGCAGCCGTAGTACGGGGCCACGCGCAGACCGGTGAGGGGGCGCTTCACCGCCGCAGCCACGGCCTGTTCGCCCACCTGCTCGTACAAAACCTGGAGCACGCTGACGCACTCCACCGGGCCGGGCGCGGGTTTGCCCAGCAGGGCCTCCACGCGGGCGCGGAAGTGTTCGTCGGCCAGATGCGCGTCCGCCGTCTTGAGGGCCGAGAGGCAGCTGGGGCAGGGCGTGGCCACGCGGGTCAGCCCGGCGGATTCGGCCTGCAGCAGATTGCGCGCGGCCAGCGCCGCCGCCAGCACGTGGTCCACGGTGTGCGCCGGGGTGGAGCCGCAGCAGGTCCAGTCCGGCAGGTCCGCCAGCTCGATGCCCAGGGCCTTGCAGCAGGCCCGGGTGGAAATGTCGTACTCCGCCGCGGTGCCGCTTTGGGAGCAGCCGGGATAGTAGCCCAGGCGCGCGCTCATGCCTTGTCCTCCGTGCCGCCGCCATCTTGGACCGCGTCCGGCGCCGCGTTTTGGGAACGCCCGTGCGGCTTCTGCGCCGCGAAGCGTTTGAAGATGGCGGCCACCTCGGTCTTGGCGTCGCCGCCCGGCTCGTGGGGCACAAAGGCCAGCTTCCCGCGCGAAAGCATGGCCGGCCCCAGCCCGGCGTCCTGCATGGGCTTGCCGCTCTTGAGGGCGAAGGCCATGGCCAGCCCGGCCTCGAACACGCGGCCGTGGCGCGCCACGGAGGCCAAGAAGCCGTCGGTGAAGGTTTTGACCAACCGCTCCGGAGCGTGGCCCGCGCGCCGGGCCATGTGGCGCAGCACGTCCATCACCGTCGCCACCTCGATGTTGTTGGGGCAGCGGGTGGTGCAGGCCTGGCAGGTGGCGCACAGCCAGATGGACCGGCAGGCGAGGACGCGCTCTTTTTGGCCCAGTTGCACTAGGCGCATGACTTGGTGCACGGGGATGTCGTAATTCTGGGTGTAGGCGCAGCCCGCGGTGCAGTTGCCGCACTGGTAGCAGCTCCTCAGGTCCTGGCCGCTTTCGCGCGCCACGTCGTCGATGAAGGACTGGTCGGGGCTGGCGGCGAGATCGATGGTGAGCGTGGGGCTCTGCATGGGCGGCTCCTCCGGCAGGTCCGGCGTGGGGTGGCGGCGGGGCGCTCCCGACCAGGAGATTCAAGGTAGCAGAGGGCCTCTGCAAGGGCAAGGGCGCGAGAGAGGTGTTCCCCCCCCGCGCCCAGGTGCGTCCTGTGAAGTCATTACCGCCAGCGTGCGGGTCGGGTTGGCCTGATGATCCGGGACACCAGGAGCCGACCGGGACGCGGCGGCCGGAGGGCAGGAGCCAGGGCCGGCTGCGGTAGCGCCCACGCGCCGGCCCCCTCCGAAGGTTTATGGTCTATTCGTCCAGGTTCGGTTTCGCGTAGAGCTCCCCGCCGAAGGCGTCGTTGATGACGAGCAGCGGGAAGTCCTTCACGGTCATTTCGCGCACGGCCTCTGGCCCCAGTTCATCGAAGGCGATGACCTTGGAGGCGGTGATGCACTTGGATAAGAGCGCGCCCGCGCCGCCCGTGGCCCCAAAGTACACGGCCTTGTGGTCGCGCATGGCCTGTTTCACGGCGTCGGAACGCTTGCCCTTGCCTATGGTGGCCTTGAGTCCCAGGCCGTGCAGGCGCGGGGCGTAGGCATCCATGCGGTAGCTGGTGGTGGGCCCGGCGGAGCCGATGGGCCGGCCCGGAGGAGCCGGGGAGGGCCCGACGTAGTAGATGCTCGCGCCCTTGAGGTCGAAGGGCAACGGTTCGCCCTTGTCCAGCAGGTCCACCAGCTTCTTGTGCGCGGCGTCGCGGCCGGAGTAGATGATGCCGTTCAGGAGCACCACGTCGCCCGCGCGCAGTTTCAGGGTGTCCTCGTCGGTGAGGGGCGTGTTGAGGGTATACGTGGGCATCAGAACTCCACCTCCTCATGCCGGGCGGAATGGCACTGCACGTTGACGGCCAGCGGCAGGCTGGCGATGTGGCAGGGCGCCATGGCGATTTTGACGGCCAGGCAGGTGTAAGAGCCGCCCAGGCCCATGGGGCCGATGCCCAGCTTGTTCACGGCGGCCAGCAGTTCGGCCTCCATTTCCGCGATCTTGGGATCGGGGTGGGTGTCGTCGAGCTTGCGCAGCAGCGCCTTCTTGGCGATTTTCGGGGCCTGCTCGAAGTTGCCGCCGATGCCGATGCCCAGGATGATGGGCGGGCAGGGGTTTGGCCCGGCCTCGGCCACGCGGTTCACCACGAACTTCTTGATGCCTTCCCAGCCCTGGCTCGGGGCCAGCATGGTGACGCGGCTCATGTTCTCGGAGCCGCCGCCCTTGGCCATGTAGCTGATTTTGAGCATGTCGCCGGGCACCAGGTCGAGGTGGATGATGGCCGGGGTGTTGTCGCCGGTATTCTTGCGCGTCAGCGGGTCGCAAGAGCTCTTGCGCAGGAAGCCGTCCTGGTAGCCCGTCACCATGCCTTCCGTGATGGCCTTGTTGATGCCGCCGGGCACGCGCACGTCCTCGCCCATCTCCACGTAGAAGATGGCCAGGCCGCAGTCTTGGCACAGCGGCAGCTTGGTCTCGAAGGAGAGATCCGCGTTCTCCAGAAGCTGGCGGAAGATTTCCCGGCCAGCGTCCGTGGTCTCGTTCTTGTGGCCTTCCTCAAGCTTTCTGCGCACGTCCTCGGGCAGCTTGGTGTTGGCGCTTGCACACATGCGCGCCACCGCTGCCGAGATGTCCGCGGCACTGATCTCTCTCATGACGTCTCCTTGCGGCCCGCGCTACTTCCCGAAGAAGTTTTTGAGCGCGGTGATGCCCATCTTGCGCCGCAAAAAGCCCAGCTGGTTCTGCAGGGGCATGTGCTTGGGGCACACGTCCTCGCAGGCGAGCAGGCCCATGCAGCCGAAGATGCCCATGTCGTTGCCGATGATCTCGTAGAAGTCCTGTTCGGTGCGCTCGTCGCGCGGGTCGACCAGGAAGCGGCCCACCTTGTTTATGCCAGCGGCGCCCAGGAAGTCGGGCCGCAGGCGCGCCGTGCCGCAGGCCGCTATGCAGCAGCCGCATTCGATGCAGCGGTCCAGCTCGTAGATGGCCTCGGCCACAGTGTCTTCCATGCGTTCTTCCGGCGCGGTGGGGTCGAAGGCCTTCTTGGTGTGAATCCACGACTCCACGGTGTCGTACAGCTCGCGGAACCAGGAGCCGGTGTCCACCGAGAGGTCGCCCACCAGTTGGAACACCGGCAGGGGCAAGAGGGTGATCTCATCGGGCAGGTCTTTGGTTTTGGTGTGGCAGGCCAGGCCCGGGCGGCCGTTGATGACCATGCCGCAGGAGCCGCAGATGCCGGCGCGGCAGCAGAAGTCGAACTGCAGGCTCGGGTCCTGCTCCTCGCGGATGCGGTTGAGCGCGATGAAGAGCGTCAGGGCGTCGGTTTCCTCCAGCACAAAGGATTCCATGTGCGGGGTGGACTCCGGGTCCTGCGGATTGTACCGGAAGATGTTGAATTTCAGCGATCTGGCCATAATGATCTACCCCTTGCTCTCGGCCGGGCTGTCGGCCTTGATGATCTCGCTCTTGCCATAGCCGCGGTCTCCGGGCGGAATGTGGAACACATTCGTGGCCGGTTCGTAGTCCAGGCTCGGCATGGTGTCGTTCTCGTTCTTCCAGTACGCCAGGGTGCGGGTCAGCCAGTCGCGGTCGTTGCGGGCGCTGAAGTCCTCGCGGTTGTGGCTCCCGCGCGACTCGGTGCGCATGAGCGCGCCGTAGGAGAGCATCAGCGCCATCTTGACCTGCCCCTCGATTTTGAGGGCGGCGGAGAGCTCGGGGTTGACGCCCAGGCCGTTGCTCTTGAGCCCGACCTTGCGCGCGCGCTCCAGGGTTTCCTGCAGGGTCTGCACGCACTCGGTGAGCCCTTCCTTGGTGCGGAAGATGTTCGCGCCCTTGAACAGGGCGTCCTGCATGGCCGTGCGGACCTTGTACACGTTCTCGGTTCCGGCCTTGCAGCGGATGACGTTCTGGATGCGCTCCTGCTGTTTCTTGACCTCGGCGTCGATGATGGCGGAGTTGAAGGTCACCTCGGCTCCTTGCAGGAACTCGGCGATCTTTTTGCCCACAATGCCGCCGGCCACGACGGTTTCGGCCAGGGAGTTGCCGCCCAGGCGGTTGAAGCCGTGCATGTCCCAGCAGGCGGCCTCGCCCACGCTGAACAGGCCGGCCAGGCCGTAGGCCGCGCCGTCCTTGTTGGTGCGCACGCCGCCCATGCTGTAGTGGTGGGTGGGGCGCACCGGAATAAGCTGGTGGATGGGGTCCACGCCGAGGAACGACGTGCAGATCTCGTACACCTCGCGCAGCTTGCCGGTGATGTGCTTTTCGCCCAGGTGGCGGATGTCGAGCCAGAGGTGGTCGCCGTAGGGGCTCTTGACGCCCTTGCCCTGGCGGATGTGGTGCGTCATCCAGCGGGCCACCACGTCGCGGGAGGCCAGCTCCTGCTTCTCCGGCTCGTAGACGTGCATGAAGCGTTCTTCGTTCACGTCGAGCAGGGTGCCGCCGTCGCCGCGGCAGCCCTCGGTGACGAGGATTTCCGTGGGCACGATGCCCGTGGGGTGGAACTGCACGGCCTCCATGTTGCCCATGGGCACCAGGCCGGTGTTGATGGCCGTGATGTGGCCGCCGCCATCGCAGATGACCGCGTTGGTGGTGCCGGGGTAGATGCGGCCGAAGCCGCCGGTGGCGATGACAGAGGCCTTGGCCAAATACACGCGCAGCTCGCCCGTGCGCAGGCACCGGGCCACCGCGCCGAAGCAGGTCACGCCGTCGTGGATGAGCGAGATGGCCTCGGTCTTGTCGTGAACCTCCACGCCCAGCTTGGCGCACACGTTGTCCACGGTGTAGAGCACGCTGTGCCCTGTGCCGTCCGACACGTAGCAGGTGCGCCACTTGGCCGTGCCGCCGAAGTCGCGGGAGTTGATGAGCCCGCGGTTGTCCTCTTTTTCTTCCTTATCGTAGAGCTTGCCGCCCTTGTAGTAGGTGCCCTTGCCGGGAACCACGCGGCCCCAGGGCACCCCCCAGTGCGCCAGCTGGCGCATTTCGATGGGGGCGTTGTCCGCGAACATGCGGGCGACTTCCTGGTCGCAGCCCCAGTCCGAGCCTTTCACCGTGTCGGCGAAGTGCACGTCCGGGCAGTCTCCCTCGCCCTTGGCGCAGTTGCCCATGGCGGCCTGCATGCCGCCCATGGCCGCGGAGGAGTGGGACCGGCGGGAGGGCACAAGGCTCAAGCAAATGGCGGAAAAGCCCGCCTCGGCGGCCTCGATGGCCGCCCGTTCGCCGGCCAGGCCGGCGCCGATGACGAGTACGTCTGTGTAGATGGTCTGCATTCCGTCTCTCCTAAGCTTCCATGAACCAGAACCGGAACAGCGTCAGCACGCTGATGCCAACGGAGACCAGAATCAGCACATTTACAAAGCGTTTGAGGCCCTTGCGCTCCGCGCGGCCCGCAAAGCCCCATTTTACGGCGATGCGATACAGCCCGATGCCCAGGTGCACGTGCACCAGCGGGGCCAGCAGCAGGTAGAACGCCAGCCACCACTTGTTTTTCTGCAACGTCTCCGCACACTTCAGCGCCACGATGGGCAGGTCGGAAAGCACTGCCCACATGTGGATGGCGCCCATGATGAGGATGACCATGGCCGTCGAAGCCTGCACCACCCAGAGCCAGGTGTCTGTGTGGTGCAGAAGCTTCGCGTGCTCCCAGATGGTTTTCTGGCCTTCCAGGCGGAAGGGAATCTTGCGCGCCGCCAAAACGAAGTGCGCCAAGAAGAGCATGAAGATGAGCGGGCCGCCCACCTGGGCCATGCCGCTGCTTTCAAAGAACTCGGCGATGGAGTTCATGATGCCGGGATCTAAGAGCACACTGCCCACCAGGAGCATGTGCGCCCACATGAAGCCGATGAGGCCGACTCCGGAGAGCATCTGCGCCCAGTCCAGCACGCCGTCCATGCGGCGCGCGTTCAGGGTGGGATGGTTTGCCGTCAAGGGAAGGGACATAATTCCTCCATGCACGATGTTCGTGAGCTGGTCTTGATGCTTATTAAGCCTGTTCGCCCTGGCTGTTGCCGTTCAAGGCTCCGTCGAGAATCTCTTCCGGGGAATCCTCGGCCGCTTCATTCACGCCGGAGAACGCCCTGTTCATGGCGGCCACGTCCAGCGCGCCTTCCCACTTGGCCACAACGATGGTGGCGATGCCGTTGCCGATGAGGTTGGTGATGGCGCGCGCCTCACTCATGAAGCGGTCCACGCCCAGAAGCACGGCCATGGAGGCCACAGGGATGGTGTGCAGGGAGCCAAGGGTGGCCGCCAGGGTGATGAAGCCGCCGCCCGTAACCGCTGCGGCGCCCTTGCTGGTCAGCAGCAGGATGCCCAGCATGTACAGCTGGTCGCTCATGGTCAGGGGGGTGTTGGTGGCCTGGGCCAGGAAGATGGCGGCCATGGTCAGGTAGATGCAGGTGCCGTCAAGGTTGAAGGAGTAGCCCATGGGCAGGGTGAGGCCCACCACGGAGCGGTTGCAGCCGGCCACTTCCATCTTGGCCATCATGCGCGGCAGGGCCGATTCCGAGGAACTGGTGCCAAGCACGAGCAGAATCTCTTCCTTGATGAAGTTCAGGTAGCGCCACAGGCTGAAGCCCGCCAGACGGCACACGCTCCACAGCACGACGAAGATGAACAGGATGCAGGTGGTGTACACGCCGGCCATGAGGTACATGAGCTGCTGCAGGCTGGCCACGCCGTGGGCGCCCACCACGTAGGCCATGGCGCCAAAGGCGCCCATGGGCGCAAAGAACATGATGTAGTGCACGACCTTGAACAGGCCCTTGCCGAACTCGTCGATGAACTTGGTGACGGTTTTGGCCTTTTCGCCCAGGGCGGAGAGCGCCAGGCCGAAGAAGATGGAGAAGAACAACACCTGGAGGATTTCACCCTTGGCGAAGGACTCCACCACGTTGTTGGGGATGATGTTCAGGATGAAGTCGACGGTGGAGAGCTTCTTGGCGCTGCCCGCGTACTTTTCCACCGCGCTCATGTCCAGGGTGGACACGTCGAGGTTCATGCCCGCGCCGGGCTGGTACACGTTCACCACCACCAGGCCGATGGCCAGGGCCAGCAGGGTCATGGTCCAGAAGTAGAGCATGGCCTTGATGCCCACGCGGCCCACTTTGCCCATGTCGCCCATTTTGGCGATGCCCACCACGACGGTGCAGAAAATGATGGGGGCGATGATCATCTTGATCATCTTGATGAAGGCGTCGCCGAAAGGCTTCATCTGCGCGGCGATGTTTTCTTTGCCGGGGAACAGCACGCCCAGCGCGATGCCGATGAGAATGCCGGTGATGACCTGGAAATAAAGAGATTTATAGATCGGTTTCTTCACTGCTGCTTCTGCCATTCCCCTGCTCCTTGAACCCCTGGTGGAGATTCGTGGTTGTGCTCGGGGCATGGCCCCTTGCGACGTTATGGCCCCCAAAGACCCCCATGTGCGCGCAGCCGGACAGAATCCTCGCCCAAAAAGCGGGACTGTGTCGGCCGGGCGCGGTGTGCCCCTTTTGAGCAATAGCTGTGCCAGCTCTTGAAAGGGGATTCCTCTTGTCGCTGAGGCATGATGAAGCGTGTAATTTCAGTGTGATGAAATAATCACGTTATGGATACCGAGATGGCGGGGACGGGGCGAATGTGTGGCGTGTGCCACACCTGTGGCGCCGCATAACTGTGGCGCCACACTTTTGCAAAGCGGGAACGCGGTCACGGTATCTGATGTTTTTCCATATTCCGATACAGGGTGCGCCGGTCCACGCCAAGCAGCCGGGCGGCCTTGGCGCGGTTGTCGCCCGCGTGGGCCAGGGCGCGCAGAACGTCGTCGCGGGTGAGGCCGCTTTTGCTTCCGTGGTGGTGCGCCGGGGCGGGCGCGGGCCAGGCCAGGCTGTGTCCGCGCATCAGCCCCTGGCCGAAACGCACCAGGTCCGCGGGCAGGTGCTGCGCCGTTATCTCTCCGCCGGGGCAAAGAATGCAGGCGTGCTCCAGCGAGTACTTGAGCTCGCGCACGTTGCCTGGCCAGGGGTAGGTCATGAACAGCCGCATGACCTCGTCGGAGCATTTGGCGATGTGCTTGCCGAAGCTGGCCTGGAACTGGTTGATGAAGTGGGTCATCAGAAGCGGGATGTCCTCCGTGCGTTCGCGCAGGGGCGGCAGCTGGATGACCATGACCTTGAGGCGGTAGTAGAGGTCCTCGCGGAAGAGGCCCTGGCGTATCTTCTCCAGCAGGTCCACGTTGGTGGCGGCCAGCACGCGCACGTTGGCCTTTCTGGTGTGCGAGTCGCCCACGCGCTCGAATTCTTTACGTTCCAGCACGCGCAGCAGGTTCAGCTGAATGCGCGGCGAGATGTCGCCGATTTCGTCCAGAAAGATGGTGCCGCCCTCGGCGGCCTCGAACCGGCCGATCTTGTCGCGGATGGCTCCGGTGAAGGCCCCGCGCATGTGGCCGAAGAGCTCGCTCTCCAGCAGGCTTTCGGAAAGGGCGGAGCAGTTGACCTTGATGAGCGGGCCTTTGCAGCGCGCACCGCCATAGTGCAGCGCCTCGGCCACCAGCTCTTTGCCCGTGCCCGACTCGCCGGTGATGAGCACGGTGGACTCCACGTCGGAAAGCTGGTCCAGCACGGCGTAAATGTCTTGCATCACTTTGCTTTTGCCCACTATTCCACGGTGGCTGTGCAGGTCCGTCAGGCGCTTTTCCAGGTCGGCCAGGCGGGTGATGTCGCGGATGACCAGCACCGCGCCCGCGAAGTGGTTGTCCTGGTCGATGAGCGGCGAGCTGTTGATGACCACCACCTTGCCCGGGGTGCGGGTTTGGCACTCCACGCGGTGTTCGAACACGGGCTTGCGGGTTTCCAGCGTGGTGCGCAAAACCGAGAAGCAGCCCCGCTTGCACGAGCCGGTGATGGTGGAGAGGTCCGTGTTCAGCGAAAGGTCGGCCCCGATGCAGCAGACCTCGCACAGGGCGCGGTTGGTCTGGATGATGCGCATGTCCGTGTCCACGGTGATGATGGCGTCGGGGATGGAGCGGAACACGGCCTCCAGGCCGGAGCGCAGGCGCTCCTTCTCGGCGTGGATGGCCTGCATGGCGCGTTCGGTCTCCACGCGCTCGTTGATGCTTTGCACCATGGGCAGCAGGTACAGCGGCCTGCCGGCGGAGTCGCGCACCAGCCCGGCGGAAAGGTGCACCCAAACCTCGCGCCCGTCCTTGGTGATGTAGCGCTTGTCCTGCTCCCAGGAGTCTATCTCGCCGTGCTTGACGCGGGAGTATTGGCGCAGGCTTTCGCCGCGCTCGTCCGGGTGGGTAATGGCGTCGAAGGTGATGGTCTTGAGCTCGGCCTCGGTATAGCCGGTGAGCCGGGAGAACGCCTCGTTGGCGCGCAGGAAGGTGTTGTCCAGGCTCACCATGCTGGCGCCGATGGGCGACTGGTCGAAGGTGTGGCGGAACTTCTCCTCGCTCTCCTTCAGGGCGCGCTCGGCCTCTTTGCGCGCGGTGATGTCGATGTTCAGGCCTTCGATGTACAGGAGCTCGCCGCTGGTGGGGTCGCGCACCTCGCGCGCGGTGAGCGAGATCCATTTGGTGGAGCCGTCCTTGCAAATGAACTGGGTCTCGAAACCCTTGATTTGGCCGCATTCGCCCAGCACGCGGAACAGGGTGTCGCGGTCGGCGGGGTCCACGTAGAGCTGGCTGCGCAGGTCGCGGAAGTGGGCGATGAGCTCCGCCGGGGTCTCGAACCCCAGAATGGCCGCCAGACCGGGGTTGACCATGAGGTAGCGGCCGCTCTTGGTGGACTGGAACACGCCTTCGATGACGTTCTCGAAAAAGCCCTGGTAGCGCGCCTCGGCCTGGCGCAGCAGCGAAAGGTCGGTCAGGGTCAGGATGATGAGCCGCTGGCCGTCGGGGCGCACCACGTTGCGCGAGGCCAGCAGTACCGGCACCGGGGCGTCCTGGGTTCCCCGCACGCGGCATTCCACGCCGTTCACGCCTTCCAGCAGCTCCGGCAGGGTGAATTCGTCATTGGGAAACAGGCTCCGCAGGCTGGGCAGCGGGCCGGCCCCGCAGAGCATGGCCCGCACGCGGTCGTTGCCGGAGAGAACCTCGCCGCTGGCGGCGTCGATGACCAGCACGCCCGCGTTCACCGCGTTGAGCAGCGCCGCGTCGCCGGGCAGGGCTAACGGGCCCTGGGCTGGGGGCGTGGGCTGGCGCATGGGGCTTAGGCTCCCCTCGCGCCCGGATTGTCCAGCACGGCCAAAAGCTCGCTGGGGGTGGCGATGAGGTGGCGCGCGCCGTTTTCCGTAAGCTCGGCCTCGTCGCGGAAGCCCCACAAAACGCCCACGGGCAGCATGCCCGCGCCGCGCGCGGTTTTCATGTCCGTGGCGGAGTCGCCCACGAAGACCACGGAGCCGGGCGTGAGCTCCAGCTCTTTGGCCAGGGCCAGGGCTTGGGCCGGGTGCGGTTTGTTGGGCATTTCGGGCCGGGCTCCGCGCACCTGGGCAAAGGGCCAGCCGGGAAAGAAATTTTCCACCGTGAGGTCGGTGTAGGCCTGGGGCTTGTTGGACAGCACGCACACGGGCAGGCCGCGCCGGCGCAGGGCCTCCAGCATTTCCGGCACGCCCTCGTAAGGCCGGGTCTTGTCTTTCCAGCGGCGCTTGTACTCGGCCACGGTGAGCGCCAATGCCTCCTGCACGGCGGCGGCGCCGCGCCGCGATTCCGGCAGCATGCGGCGCACCAGTTCCTCCACGCCCAGGCCCGCGAAATAGCGGTAGGCGTCTTGAGGATGCTGCGGCAGGCCCAGGGCCGCCAAAGCCGCGTTGCCGGAGTCGGCCAGGTCGGCCAGGGTGTCCAGCAGGGTGCCGTCCAGGTCGAAGATAAGGGCGCTGGGGGGGGAGGGCATGGGGCTCCTTCACGTCTGTGCGAGTGGGTGTTTCAGGAGCCTTGCGCATACACCCTTCGTCCCGGCGGCGCAAGGCCGCAGGGGCTTCGCGCTCCCCCGCCGCCAGCGGCGGGGCACTTGCCGCACGGCTGGTATCGTGGCATCACGGGACATGGGCAAACCCTTCGTGTTCCGTTTGGAAAAGGTGCTGGAGTATCGCCGCCAGCTGGAGGACCAGGCGCGCATGGCGCTGGCCCAGGCCCAGGCCCGGCACGACGCCCAGAAGCAGCTCCTGGCGGATATCAGCATGCGCCTTGCGGTCCACAAGGAGCGCGGCTTCGGCAAGCAGGCCACCCAGGGCGACATCTGGCTGTGGATGCAGTATTGCGACGCCCTGGAAAAGGACACCGCCGCGGCCAGGGCCGAGCTGGAACGGCTGGCCTCGATTTTGCAAAACTGCCGCCAGGACGCCGTGCTCCGCTCCAGGGAACGAAAGCTCCTGGAAAAACTCAAGGACAGGCAGGCCAGGAAACACCATGTTCAAGAAAACCTCGCTGAGCAAAAAGAGTTCGACGAAATGGCCACGATTCGCCATAAGCCCCAAGATCGTTAAGGTCCTGCTGGCGCTTTTTGTGGTGGCCGCCCTCAAGCTCACGGTGTTGGGCGCTTTGGGAATGGACGTTTGGCGGCATTTGCAGGCCGACGAGCTGCTCCCGCTTTCGCGCGCGCTGGCCGCACAGTCCGCCCCGGAAGGACAGCCCGCCGCGCCGCCCGCCGTGGCCCCCGCCGCCCAGGCCGAGCCGGAGGAGCCGGACATGCTGGCCCAGGCCACCGTTCCCCAGGCCAACGTGGGCGAGTCGCAGGAGACCAGGGGCGCCAACCGGCGCGAGGCCGAACTGGCCGCCAAGGAGCGCGCCCTGACGTCCATGGAGAAGAGCATTGACGACAAATTGGCGGAGCTCAAGCGCGTCGAGGCCTCCATCAAGAAGCTGCTGGACCAGGCCGACAGCCTGAAGGACGCGCGCATCAAGCGCCAGGTGGACACCTACATGGCCATGAAGCCCAAGCAGGCCGCCGAGGTGCTTTCCAACATGGACCAGGAGCTGGCCGTCAAGATCCTGACCGGCATGAAGCCCAAGGTCGCCGGCGAAATCATGACCTACGTGAAAACCGACAAGGCGGCCAAGCTCACCGAGGCCATGACCAAGATCCAGGCCCCCGTGCAGGGTCCCGGCCAGTAGCCGCCCCCGCGCCGCAGCAAACATCCCGGCCCCGCCCCGGCAAGTCCCTCGTGGACGCCTGGGCGGGGCTGTGCTAGTTGCCGCCCATGATGCGCATCAAGCTTCTTTTGGCCTACGAGGGCACCGACTTCGCCGGGTGGCAGCACCAGGGCGGCGTGCGCACCGTGCAGAGCGACGTGGAGGCGGCCATCGCCAAGATAGCCGGCCAGCGCCTGCCCGTGCAGGCCGCCGGGCGCACGGACTCCGGCGTGCACGCTCTGGGGCAGTGCGCCCATTTCGACGCCCCGGACCACCTTTCCCACGTGCCCTGGGCCGTGGCCCTGAACTGCCTGCTGGCGCGGGACGTGCGCATCGTCTCGGCCCAGGTGGCGGCCCCGCGCTTCCACGCCCAGTTCGACGCGCAGTCGAAGATCTACGCCTACACCCTGTGGACCGACCGCAGCCACGTGAACCCCCTGCGCCGCCGCTTCGTCTGGGACGTGCCGGCCCTCGACGTGGCGGCCATGGACGAGGCCGCGGCCATCCTCATCGGCACCCACGACTTCAACAGCTTCCGCAACGCGGGCACGCCGCTGGGGTCGCGCGGCACCGTGCGCACCCTCACCGGCCTATGGCGCGAACCGGGCCAGAGCCTGGCGGAAACCGTGTGGCGCGCGCAGGCCAACGGCTTCTTGAAGCAGATGGTGCGCAATATCATGGGCTGCCTGGTGGCTGTGGGCCGGGGTAAAGTCACGCCCCAGGATGTCCGATGCATATTGGAGAAGCGCGACCGCAGCTGTGCCCCGCCCACGGCCCCGGCCAGGGGCCTGTGCATGGAGCGGGTGTTTTACCCCGGCGACGGGCTTGGCAATGACTCTGGCAATGACGCGGGCAACGTGCCCGGCGCGAGCGCCCCGCAGGCGATCCGCGAGGATGCGGCCCATGACGACCATCATCTGGCAGGGCGACGGCTCGGTTCTGACCCGCAGCGGGGGGACTGAGACCAGCAGCGTGAACGGACTCTCCGCCCGCGTGGGCGCTGTCTCGTCCGATGCCCGGAGCGCCTTTTCCGGCTCCACCCAGGCCCGGCTCACACATTCGCTGACCAGCTCCCTCACCGGGGCGCTGCGCCGGTTGGACGAGCGCATCGACGCCGTTTCCTGGCCCAGCGGCGCCCTTTCCGCAGGGCTTGTCCCTTTCGGCGCGCGTACGGTGAGCATTCCCGCCGCGCTGGAGGATTCCCTCTCCGCCACCCTGAACCCCCAGGGCCAGTCCTCCGCAGAGGACAGGCTGGCCACGCGCGCCAAGAACGCCCGGGCCGACTCCGGCCTCGCCGGGGGCGTGTACGCCATGACCTTGAGCCTTGGCGGCGCGGCGGACCCCCTGAGCGTCACGATCGGCGAGGGCTGGACCACGGGCCAGGTGTTCTCCGCCGTGGCCGAGGCCGTGAACGCCTCCAGCCTGGCCGTGGGGGCCGAGGTGCGCACCAACGCCTCCGGCCTGCTGAACGGCCGCACCTCCCTTGTTTTGAGCACCGACGCCTCGGACGCGGGCCAAGCCGTGAGCCTCGCCAACGATTCCGGCAGGCTGGCCTCGTGGCTGGGACTGGAGCAAGCCGCCACGGCCAGCGGCTCGGCCAGCATCGGCACCACGAGCGTCACCGCCCTGGCCACGGCCAAGCCCACCCGCTACGCCAGCGGCGGCTTCGACCCCGAAGCCCAGACCACCCTTGCACCCGGCACCTACACCCTGGACTACCTGGTGGGGCCGACCACCGTGGGCCAGCCCGCCAGCGGCGAGGGTGAGCAGGGCAGCGTGTCCATCCAGGTCTCCAGCGGCGACACCTGGCGGGAGGTGCTCTCGCGCATGGCCAGGGTGCTGGGGTCGTCTAGCGCGGCCATGGTTTCCCGGCTGGTGCCCGCCAAGCGCGTGTGGAGCTCGGCCACGGACGAGGAGCGCGAGGTGGTGGACGCCATCGGGCTGGAGGTGCTGTCCAACACCGCCAAGAGCGGCTGGAAGCTTTCACTCTCCGGCGCGGACGCGGCCTCGCAATCCCTGCTGGACACCCTGGGCCTGAACGCCACGGCCCAGCCCGGCAGCACGGCCCGCGCCGTCATCGACGGCCGGCAGCGCACCAGCGCCACCGGAGCCTTCAGCGCAGACTCGGGCCGCATGACCCTTATGGTGAGCGGCACCTTTGGCGAGGCCGCCCCGGTGCGCGTGTCGCAGCCCGTGGCCCAGCTTTCCGATGCCCTGGCCGATGTGCTGGCCGCGTACAACGAGGTGACGGACCTGCTGGACAGGAACGCTCCGGAGATCAAGGCGGGCGTGATGCAAGAGTGGACGGACCTGGCCTCGGACAGGGCGGCGGGCCTGGGCGCCATCGGCGTGGAGCAAACGGGCTCCAGGCTGTGGCTGTCGGAGGAGGCCTTCCTCTCCGCGCTGTTCTCGCGGCCGGAGGCGGTGGAGTCCGCGTTGCTGGACGCGGACGGCCTGCTGCCCGCCATCCAGGAGCAGACCGAGGCGGCGCTGTCCGGCGGGGTGGAGGACTGGCTCTCGGCCGGGGGCTCGGCACCGGCGAGCGCCACGGACCCGCTGGTGCGGGCTTTTGCCGTGCGCACGGAGCTTGAGGTGGAGAAGTCCAGCCAATTGCTGGACTTGTACGATGCGGACAACGCCCTGGGCACGGGAATTCTAGACGCGGCAAGCGGCAGCGCGCTGCTGCGCCGCAGGGGCTGAAGGCGTCCGCAAAAGACCGGCTGCGTAAGGCTGGCACGCGCAAAACGCTGGAGCGGTATCGCAACGCCATACGCCCTGCGCGAATTTTTCTCGCAACACCCCACTATTTAGCCCTTTTTCCCCTTGCGGTTTTTGATGTGCTGGGATAGTGCGGCAAATAGGTCAAGGCAAGCTTGGAGCGTCTGAGTACGGCTTTGGGTGAGTCGGGCGGGCGAATCAAGGCGGGTATTTCTTGTAGTCACTTGAGGAGTAGGAAGCGATGAAGTCCATTTATGTTGGCAATTTGCCTTTCAGCGCCAAGGAAGACGAGATTCGTGACCTGTTCGGCACCTACGGTGAGGTGCAGATGGTCAAGTTTGTCATGGATCGCGAGACCGGCCGCTTCCGTGGCTTCGGCTTCGTGGAGATGGAGGACGCCGGCGCCACCAAGGCCATCGAGGCTCTGGACGGCAAAGACTTCGGGGGACGCACCCTGCGCGTCAACGAGGCTAAGGAGCGTGCTCCCCGCCCGCCCCGCCGCTACTAGAAAGATAGATTTTTGAAGACAAGGCCCCCGCCTCCGAGATGGAGCGGGGGTCTTTGTTTTGCGCGGCGGCGGGCGGTCAGCTTTGCCACAACCCCGCGCAGAGCTCCTCCAGCATGCCCAGCATGGCCCCGCAGATGCCGCCGGCCGCGGGCGGCGGACCGAAGAGCGCCGTGCGCATCTCGCGCAGGCTGGTGGTGAACATCTGGTCCGCGCCGTCCAGCCCCGGCGTCTGGCGCACGGTCATGTCCAGCCGCTCCGCCAGCAGCAGGCCGGAAAGCCCCTTGCAGAACAGGCTGGAGAGCCGCGCGAACTCCTCGGCGTGGGTGCCCCAGTATGCCTGGGCCGCTTGCGTGGGCGCGCACGACACCGCCTCGCACACCAGGGCGTACAGGCTGTTGATGCCCGGCCCGGGAATGCCGCGCCGCCAGCCCAGCAGCCAGGGGTTGCGCCAGAACAGCAGCAGGTGCTCCTGCCCCAGGCCGATGGCCGCCTCCAGGCAGGCCTTGGCCTCCAGCAGCACGGGCTCGGCCCAGCGGATCTTTTCCTGGCCCACGCGCCAGGGCGGCACGGTGGTGTTGCCGCAGGCTTCCGCCCGCCCGTCTGTCAGGGCCGCCAGCAGGTGCGCCAGCCAGGCGTTGGCCTGGGGCGAATCCGGCGTTTCCAGGTGCGGGTAGGAAAGCACGTAGCGCCCCTGGCCGTACTGGCCGGAAATCACCGCCGGACGTCCGGCGAGGAAGTCTGGCCGCACTTGCAGGCCGTAAAGATTCTCCCAGTCGGAGAGGGTTTCTTCCGGAAAGTGCGCCAGGGCAAGGTCCGCCACCCAGAAATCCGGGCCGAGGCCCGCGTAGCGCGCCAGTACGTCAACGCCCTTGGGGTCGCCGGGTGCGAATTGGGCCGGCCACCACACCTGGGCCAGCGTTTCGCCCGCCCCGGGCGGTGTCAGGCCGGCGTCCGCGCCAGCGTTCAGGCCCAGGCGCACGTCGCCGGAAAGGAAATGCTGCAAGCGCCCGGCAAAGCCCATGCGGCCCCAGGGGCACAGGTTGAGCGATTCGCCTTCGCGCGGGCTGGTGAGGGCCAGGCCCGCCCCGCCGCAGAACCCCAGGTAGCTGCCGCCGCGCGCCACAAAGCCGCGGATTGCCGCCAGGCCCGCAGGCCCCAGGCGCTGCGCCCGGCCGCGCGCCCAGCCGCCGGGGGCGATGAGCAGGGAAGGGGCCTGTGCGGGCGATCCGCCGCCGGAGATGGCAGAGCCTCCATTGGACGGGCCGCAGGCCCCGGGCTTGCCAGACAGCGCGCCCTCGGCTATGTCATGGGCGCGTAAAATCCCGTGGGGCACGCCGAGCGCGCGCAAAGAGCGCAGCACAAGCAGGCCCCACAGGTGCGAGTCATCCCACACGACGAAAACGCGCGTCATCAGAAGCCCCCAGGGTTTCCGGGCACCCTATCCGCGCCCGCTTCCCCTGGCAAGGGCGGCAGTTTTGCCGCCTTGAGGCCTTTCGCGCTTGCGCAAGGAGAATGCATGTCCGATATTTCCGCCTCCGACTCCCTGGCCCCGGCCCCGGCCGGCGCCCCGGAAACCGCGTTGCCCAAAGGCTACGAGCCCGCCGACGTGGAGGCCCGCTGGAACCGCCACTGGGTGGAGAACAAGACCTTCACGCCCGATCCCCAGGATGTGCTTTCCGGCAAGAAGGAGCCTTTCTCCATCGTGATTCCGCCGCCCAACGTGACGGGCGCGCTGCATATGGGCCACGCGCTGGACCTCACCGTGCAGGACATTCTGTGCCGCTTCATGCGCCAGCAGGGCAGAAGCGTGCTTTGGGTGCCGGGAACGGACCATGCGGGCATCGCCACCCAGAACGTGGTGGAGCGCCAACTGAAAAAAGAGGGCAAAAAGCGCGATGACCTGGGACGCGAGGCCTTCATCGACCGCGTGTGGGACTGGAAGAAGGAGTACGGCGACCGCATCCTGAACCAGATCCGCAGCCTGGGCGCCTCGGTGGACTGGGACAGCCTGCGCTTCACCATGGATGAGGGGCTTTCCAAGGCCGTGCGCGAGGTCTTCGTGCGCCTGTTCCACGAGGGCCTCATCTACAAGGGCAACTACATCGTCAACTGGTGCAACCGCTGCCATACGGCCCTGGCCGACGACGAAGTTGAGCACGCGCCCAAGAAGGGCAAGCTCTACCGCATCCGCTACGCCCTGGCCGACGGCAGCGGCGAGCTCATCGTGGCCACCACCCGGCCCGAGACGTTGCTGGGCGACGTGGCCGTGGCCGTGCACCCGGAAGACGAGCGCTACACGCACGCCGTTGGGAAAAATGTCATTCTTCCGCTGGTCGGCAAGGAGATCCCGGTCATCGCCGACGCCTACGTGGACAGGGAGTTCGGCACCGGCTGCCTCAAGATCACCCCGGCCCACGACATGAACGACTGGGCCCTGGCGCGCACGCACAGCCTGCCCGTCATTCCGGTCATCGACGACAAGGGCGACATGAACGAGAACGCGCCCGAGGCCTACCGGGGCCTTTCCAAGAACGCCTGCCGCGACAAGGTGGTGGAGGACCTGGAGGCCCAGGGCCTGCTGGTCGACATAGCCGACCACGACCACAGCGTGGGCGAGTGCTACCGCTGCAAGAGCGTCATCGAGCCCCATGTGAGCGAGCAGTGGTTCGTGAAGGTGGCTCCCCTGGCCAAGGCCGCGCGCGAGGCCGTGCCCGGGCAGACGCAAATTTTTCCGGCCCAGTGGGAAAAGACCTACTATGAGTGGCTGGACAACATCCGCGACTGGTGCATTTCCCGTCAGATCTGGTGGGGGCACCGCATTCCGGCCTGGACCTGCGAGGTCTGCGGCGAGCTCATTGTGCAGACCGAGGATCCGGCCGACCTGGCGACGGGCTGCCCCAAGTGCGGCGGCGCCCTGAAGCAGGAGGACGACGTGCTGGACACCTGGTTCAGCTCGGCCCTGTGGCCGTTCTCCACCATGGGCTGGCCTGGCGGCGCGGGCCAACCCGCGGACAAGCTCAAGGCCTATTACCCCACCAGCGTGCTGGTCACCGGCTTCGACATCCTGTTCTTCTGGGTGGCCCGCATGATGATGATGGGCATCCATTTCATGGGCGAGGTGCCCTTCAAGCACGTGTACCTGCACGCCCTTGTGCGCGACGAGCAGGGCAAGAAGATGAGCAAGTCCACGGGCAACGTCATCGACCCCCTGGCCATGACCGCCAAATACGGCACCGACGCCATGCGCTTTACCCTGGCCTCCTTCGCCGCCATGGGCCGCGACATCAAACTCTCCGAAAAGCGCATTGAGGGCTACCGCCACTTTGTGAACAAGATTTGGAATTCCGCGCGCTTCTCCCTCATGAACTTGCCCGAGGCCCCCAGGGCCGGCCTGGACGAGGCGTTGGTGAACGCGCCCCTGGCCAACCGCTGGATTCTGCACCGTTTGGAAGAAGTGAAGGACGAGGTTGAAAGCGCCTCCCTGGAGTACCGCTTCAACGACATCGCCCAGAGCCTGTACAAGTTCATTTGGAACGAGTTCTGCGACTGGTACGTGGAAATGGCCAAGGGCGACCTGTACGGCGAGGACGAGGCGGCCAAGGACGCCACGCGCAAGGTGCTTTTGACCGTGCTCTCCGAGACCATGGTGCTGCTGCACCCGGTGATGCCCTTCGTCACCCAGGAGATTTGGAGCGTGCTGCCCGGCATTGCGGACAAAGAACTGGCGTTGCAGCCTTTCCCGGTGCGCAGGCCACAGTGTAGAAGCGAGCAGGCCGCCCGCGACATGGCCTTTTTCCAGGGCGTGGTGGGCTCGGTGCGCGCCATCCGCACGGAGCTGTGCATCGACCCGGCCAAGAAGCTCTCGCTCATCATCGACACGCAGGCCGGGGGCGAAACCGCCCAGCGCGTGCTCTCCGACAACGTTTCGCTCATCCGGCAACTGGCCCGCATCGAAGCGGCGGACATCGGCCCCGGCAAGACCGGCCCGCGCGCCAGCGGCACCGCCGTGGTCGAGGGTTCGCGTGTTTTTGTGCCGCTCAAGGGCATTGTGGACTTCGGGGCCGAGGTGGCCCGGCTCGACAAGGAGCTGGGCAAGCTCGACAAGCAGCTCGCCGCGCTCAAGGGCAAGCTCTCCGCCCCCGGATTCGCGGGCAACGCCCCGGCGGACATCGTGGCCGCGGAGCGCGAGAAACTGGCCGGACTGGAAGACGCGCGCGCCAAATTGGCCGAGCTTCAGGAACGCCTGAAGGGCGCGCTTTCCGAGGAGGCGTAAGGCCCATGCCCGCCGCCTGTGAGCTGCGCATCCGCCCCTGTGGGCCCGCTGACGAGCCGCTCATGGCGGAGATCATCGCCGACGCCGCCAGCGCTTACAAGGGCGTCATCCCGGCGGACCGCTACCACGAGCCGTACATGCCGCTCGAAGAACTGCGTGGCGAAATAGCCGCGGGCGTGCGTTTCTGGGGCGTGGAGCTGGGCGGGGTGCTCGTGGGCGTCATGGGCGCGCAGGATGTGGAGAACGACATCGCGGCGGGCATCGGCAGCGTGATGCTCATCCGCCACGCCTACGTGCGCACAGCCCAGCGCGGCAAGGGCCTTGGCGGGGCGCTGCTGGCGCACCTCATGGGCCTTACGACGCGCCCGGTGCTCATGGGCACCTGGGCCGCGGCCGACTGGGCCGTGCGCTTCTACCAGAAGAACGGCTTCACCTTGACCTCGTTTGCGGAAAAGGAAACACTCCTGCGGGTCTACTGGAACATTCCAGAGCGCCAGGTGGAAACCAGCGTGGTCCTGGCCGATGCCCGGGCCATCACCTTGATACGGAAAGCCTTACTGGAGAAACCCATGTCCACAGTGCATCTCATCGGCGCAGGCCCCGGCGATCCCGGCCTCTTGACCATCCGGGCCAAGGAGCTCATCGAGACCTGCGACGTGGTGGTTTACGACTACCTGGCCAATAAGGAATTTTTGAAATACGCCCGCAAAGATGCGGAGATCATCTACGTGGGCAAAAAGGGCGGCGACCACACCCTGCCCCAGGACCAGATCAACCAGCTCATCATCGACAAGGCCAAAGAGGGCAAGAGCGTGGCGCGCCTCAAGGGCGGCGACCCCTACGTGTTTGGCCGCGGTGGCGAGGAAGCCGAGGAACTGGTGGAGGCGGGCATTGCCTTCGAGGTGGTGCCCGGCGTCACCGCGGGCGTGGCCGCCCCGGCCTATGCGGGCATCCCGGTCACCCACCGCGACCACACCACCTCCGTCTGCTTCATCACCGGGCACGAGGACCCCACCAAGGAGGAGTCCGGCCACAACTGGGAAGTGTACGGCAGGAGCAACAGCACGCTGGTGTTCTACATGGGCGTCAAGAACCTGCCCATGATCGCGGGCAACCTGATGAAGAACGGCCGCGCCAAGGACACCCCCGTGGCCCTGGTGCGCTGGGGCACGCGCTGCAACCAGCAATCCATGGTCAGCACGCTTGAGAACGTCGCCGCCGAGGCCGAGAAACGCAAGTTCGCCGCGCCCAGCATCATCATCGTGGGCGGCGTGTGCTCCCTGGCCGAGAAGCTTTCCTGGTTCGAGAAGAAGCCGCTGCTTGGCAAGGGCGTGGTGGTTACCCGCGCGCGTGAGCAGGCCAGCGACCTGGCCGATGTGCTGAAAAGCCTGGGCGCCTGCGTGTTCGAGTTCCCCACCATCACCGTGGAGCCCCTGGACGACTACGAAGAGGTCGAAAAGGCCATCCTGACCTTGGGCGGCGTGGACTGGCTCGTGTTCACCTCGGTGAACGGCGTGAAGCATTTCTGGAACCAGCTCACCGAGATTGGTCTGGACACCCGCGCGCTGGGCGGCATCAGCGTGGCCGCCATCGGGCCCGCCACCGCCGACGAGCTGAAGCTGCGCGGCCTGACCCCGGACTTCATTCCGCCCAAGTACGTGGCCGAGGAAGTCGTGGCCGGGCTGCTCGAGCGTGGCATTGCGGGCAAGAATGTGCTTATTCCGCGCGCCAAGGTCGCCCGCGAGGTGCTGCCCGAGGAACTCGTCAAGGCCGGGGCGCACGTGCGCATCCTGCCGGTGTACGAGACCAAGCTCACCCAGCAGGATCCCACCGAGATCGTGGAGGCGCTGGAAAAGGGCAAGATCCACGCGATCACCTTCACCAGCTCCAGCACCGTGGAGAACTTCTTCACCCTGCTGGCGCCCGCTACCCTGAAAAAGTACCCGGACGTGAAGATCGCCTGCATCGGGCCTGTTACGGCCAACACCCTTTCACGCTTCGGCTTCGCGCCCGACATCCAGCCCGAGGACTACACCATCCCCGGCCTGGCCGCCGCGCTGGGCAAGGGCCTGTAAAAAACAAAGGGGGGAGCCGCGTCGCGCCTCCCCCCTGATCAGGCCCGGCGGGCCTTTTGGCTACAGTTTGCGGTAGCAGAACCACCAGTCGAAGCTGTCGGCCTGGCCGGTGCGCTCCCTGGCGGTCTTGACGTCCTTGGCCGGGGGCACGATGACCGAGTCGCCGATGAGCTCGTTGTTGGGCCAGCCGGCCGGGATGGCCACGCCGTGGGCATCGGAGGTCTGCATGCCGCGCACGGCGCGCAAAATCTCGTCGATGTTGCGGCCCAGTTCCTGCGGGTAGTAGAACATGATGCGCAGGCGGCCCTTGTCATCCACGATGAACACGGCGCGCACGGTGTTGGTGCCCTTGCCGGGGTGCACCATGCCGAGCTTGGTGGCCACCAGGCCCATGTCGTCGGCGATGACCGGGAACTCGATCTGCTCGCCCAGCTTCTCTCCAATCCATTCAATCCATTTGATGTGCGAAAAAACCTGGTCGATGGACAGGCCGATGAGTTCGCAATTCAGCGCCTTGAACTCTTTGTAGCGTTTCTGGAAGGCCACGAACTCCGTGGTGCACACGGGGGTGAAGTCTGCCGGGTGCGAGAAGAGCACGAACCATTTTCCGGCCATGTCCTGGGGCAGCTTGAGCACGCCCTGGGTGGTGACGACTTCCATTTCGGGGAACTGTTCGCCGAGAAGGGGGATGCGCGATTCCATGGTGATTTCTCCTTTGGGGTGTCGTTGGGTTATTCGGTGACGAGGGCCTGACCGGCGCGGCTCCAGGCGAGCACGCCCCCGGCCAGGGACTTGACGTTGCCGTATCCGTGAGATTTCATGTACGATCCCGCCATGTTCGAGCGGTATCCCGTGCCGCAGTAAACCACGATCTCCTGGTCGGTGGGCAGTGCGCAGCACGCGGCCAGAATGTCGGCAAAGGGCATGTGCTGCGCCCCCGCGATGCGTCCTTGAGTCCACTCCGGGTCGGTGCGCACGTCCAGCAGGATGGGGGAGTCGCCTCGTGCGAGGCGCTGCGCCAGCTCTGGTGCGCCCACCTGCTCCAGGCGCTCTGTGGCCCGGCCGGAGTAGATCCAGGCCTGCATGCCCCCGGCCAGCCAGCCCAGGATGTTGTCGTAGCCGATGCGGTGCAGCTCGGTGCGCATGTTCTCGTAGGCGGCGCGGTCCAGCACCACCAAGAGAATCTTCGCCTCCGGCGCAACCACCATGCCCACCCAGTTGGCCAGCTGCTTCTCGAAGCCGATGTTCAGCGCGCCGGGGATGTGGCAGCCGCCAAAGGCCGCGCCGTCGCGGGCGTCGATGACCACCGCGCCGGCGGCCATGAGCCGCTCGAAGTCCGCCACGCTCAAGGCCTGCTCCAGGGGGCAGCGCTCCAGAAGCGGCGCGCCGGAGGCGTTGGTGGCGATGATGTGGCTGAAACTCTTGGGCCGCGCGGGAAAGTCTTGGCTCATGGCCAGGGCGAAGGCCTCGAAGCCGCCGTACTGCATGCGGGGGTTGTGCCTGCGCTCAAAGCCCAGGGTGGTGCTGGCCTTGGGGCTCATGCCCTTGCCGCAGAGCGAGCCGGAGCCGTGGGCCGGGTAGACCTCCAGGTGGTCCGGCAGGGCGCCCAGTTTGACGAAGAGCGAATTGTAAAGGTTCTGGACCTGCTCATGCAGGGCGGCCTTGCCCACCAGGTCCGGCCTGCCGATGTCGCCCACGAAGAGCAGGTCGCCGGTGAGCACCAGCCAGGGCTCCTCGCTGCGCGCCAGGTCGGACACGATGAGCGAGAGGGAGTGCGGGGTGTGGCCCGGGGTGTGCAGCACTTGCAGCCGCGCCACGCCAGCTTCGAGCACCGTGCCCTCCGGCAGCGGCGTGAACGGAAATGTGGCGGGCGTGTCCGGGTGCATGCAGATGGGCGCGCCTGTGCGTGCGGCCAGTTCGTGGGCTCCGGAAACATGGTCGGCGTGCACGTGGGTGTCGATGATGTGGGTGATGCGCATGCCCTCGTTGCGGGCGATGTCCAGGTAGTCGTCGATGTCCCGTTTGGGGTCCACCACGACCATGACTCCGGCCCCGGGGCAGCCCAGCACGTAGGAAAAACAGCCCAGCCCCTGAACCTGTATCTGCTTGAAATACATACTGCCTCCGCGTCGTTTGTTGCCGCTCGTCAGGGTTTTGCCGGGTTTTGAGCTGGCGTGAACTTTTTCCGTGCCGACAAACAGGAATTATTCCTATTAGGAATCCTTGTCAATAAGAATTCTCAAAGTATTGCCCGCGCCGCAAAAGCTCGGGAGAGACCGGTTCACCGTGCCATATTCTGGGGATTTTTCAAAGGCTGGGAGGAATCTCTTGGGGCAGGCCGCTGCCCCCTAGAAGTAAGGAACGCGCCGCAAGGCGCGCTACAGCGGGGGGGGCGCCGGCTTCCTTCTTGCCCTGCGGCTTGCGCGCACGTACACTCTGCCCATGGCGAAAAAGAGACCTGATCCGGCCCCGTATGCCCCCTCACCCGCGGAAGTGTTCGCGGAGGTGCAGGGCGCGGGCCTTGAAGCGACGCGCGCGCAGTCGAAGCGGCTGGCGGAGTACTTGACCTTGCTGCTCAAGTGGAACCGGGTCATGAATCTGGTGGGCCGGGCGGACTGGCCGGGCGTGTTCCGCGATTTGGCGGCCGACAGCCTGCACTTGGCGGTTTTTTTGCGCGGCCTCACGCTGCCGGAATCTCCACTGACGCTGGATCTTGGGGCGGGCGCGGGCCTGCCGGGCATTCCGCTGCGTGTGGTTTGGCCGGATGGCGACTATGTGCTGGTGGAACTGCGCGAGAAGCGGGCGATTTTTCTGGCGCAGACCGTGGCTGCGCTACAGCTTGCGCACACCCATGTGCTGCATGGCCGGGCCGAGACGGTGCTGGCGGAGCTGCCCGGGCTGGGCCTGGCGCAGGGCCGGGCGGATTTGCTGGTCAGCCGGGCCTTCATGCCCTGGCCGGAGCTTTTGCCCCTGGCGGCAAGCCTGCTGAGCCCCGCCGGAACGCTGGTGGTGTTGGCCAACGAGCCGCCGCCGGTTGCGCCGGGCGCGGAGCTCGGCGCGGGCTTCATCCTGGCGACGAGCCGGGAATACCCGGCGGAGAGCCGTTCGCGTTATTTCTGGTCCTTGGTTCCGGCCAGGGACTGAAGCATGCCGCCCTTGAAGATGAGCTTGGTGGCCAGCTCGTCGGCCTGGTCGGCAAGGTCCATGAGCTTTTCCAAATATTCCAGAATCATTTGACGCCGCTGTTCGTCTCCGTTCTCGAAGTCGAAGGCCAGGTCGCCGGAGGCGAAGTATTCCGCGAGTTTGTCCAAGTCGGCGGGGTCGAGCATCTGCGTGTCCTTTGTGTCTGCTACTCGTGGTGGTAGGGCAGGCCCTTGTTGATGCTGGCGGCGCGGTACAGCTGTTCCAGAAGCACCACGCGGGCCAGCTCGTGGGGCAGGGTGATGCGCCCCAGGGAGAACAGCGCCCCGCCAGACTTGGCGCGTTCGCGCACTTCGCCGGAAAGCCCGTACGCCCCGCCCACCAGGAACCAGGGAGTGCGCGCCGCGTCTTCCCAGGCCTTCAGCCGCGCGGCCAGCTCTCGGCTGGACCAGATCTCGCCGCGTTCGTCCAAAATCACCGGCACGGCCCCTGTGGGCAGCTTGGCCAGCAGGTCGCGTCCCTCGCGCAGGGATTTTTCCACCGGGGCGCACGCGGCCGGGGCGTCCTTCACGGTGAGCAGTTCGCAGCGGGCCAGGCGCGAGAGCTTCTGGGCGTAAAGCTCCGCCGCCTCGCGCAGGCAGGCCTCGCGGCATTTGCCCACAAACAGGCAGCCCAGGCCAGCGGCCATTACACCTGCCTCAGGTTGGCCAGCAGCTCGCCGTTTTCCAGGCTTACGCGCACATAGCCGCCATCGGCCAGCAGGCCGGGGTTCAGCACATGGCAGCGGCCCAGTTGGTCCTCGCCGACGCCCTCGTGGATATGCCCGCAGACGCAGACTTCGGGCTGGGCCGTTTCGAGAAAGGTGCGCACGGCGGCGCTGCCCACGCTGGAGCCGCTGGTCAGGCGGTCCAGGCGCGTGCCGTGGGGCGCGTTGTGGATGACGGCCAGGATGCGTCCCTGCGCACCGGCCAGAGCCTTGGCCTTGGCGTGGGTCTCGGCCAGCCAGGCGGCCATCTCGTCCTCGTCCGTCTCGCTCGGGGTGTTGAAGGGGGTGCGGGTGGAGTAGCCCACGCCCATGAGGACCAGGCCGGGGGCGAGCAGCCGCGCCTCGCGGTGGATGTTCAGGCCCTTGGCGGCCATATGTCCGGTGAGGGCGGGTTGGTCCATGTTGCCCACCTGGGCCAGCACGTTCTCATTGACCCGCAGGGCGGCCTCCAGCACCATGTCGGCCTTGGCCGCGCCGCCCCGGTTGGTCAAATCGCCGGAGATGATCAGGGCCTCGGCCCCGGTGACGCCGGGAATGCGATCGAACATGCCCGTGCTTTCGTGCACGTCGCCCACAACGATCCAATACATCGGTCTGCCCCCGTGCTTTGCAAGTTGCCGGAATGCCACTCTCATGACGGGCGGGCGCGCCTTCCCGGCCAGGAGGGGTGTAATTTTTCCCTTCCAATCAGGGCGGTCATAGCATACACAAATTCGCTGCGCAAAGGGTGCGGGGGTGCCCAAATACCGGCATTTCGAGGGGGGGGGTATGACCGAGGCGAGCCAGGAAAAAGACAGACTCCGCAAGATGTTGGTGGAGCAGCGCATGGCGCTGCCCCAGGCGGAGGTGAAACGGGCCAGCTTGGCCGTGGCCGAGCGCATCCGCGCCCTGCCGGAATGGAAGAACGCCTGGTCCGTCCTGCTCTATTGGCCCATCAAGAACGAGGTGGACACGCGGCCTTTGCTCGTGGAGCTCTGGGAGCGCGGGGCCATTGCCCTTTTGCCGCGCTGCCGGCCAGAGCAGCCCGGCTTCATGGACCTGTGCGCCTGCTCCTGCGAGGAGGACCTGACCCAGGGCTCGTACAACATCATGGAGCCTGCGCCTTGTTGCGCCACGCGGGAGGATTCCGGCGAGCCCTTCGTGCCCGACCTTGTGCTGGTGCCCGCCGTGGCTTTTGACTCCCACGGCTACCGCCTGGGCTTTGGCGGCGGCTACTATGACCGCCTGCTGGCCAAGCCGGAGATGGACGAGGCCGTGACCATCGGCCTGTGCTACGACTTTCAGCGCCTGCCCGTGCTGCCCACCAACGCCTGGGACGAACCCGTTCAGGCCGTGTGCACCGAGCGCGAGCTGAAGTGGTTCCGTTGATCGGCACGGTTCCCTTCCAATTTCCCGGCCTGGCCGGGGTTTCCTGCGCCTTTACCACCCGCCGTGGCGGCGAGAGCCTGCCGCCCTTTGACGGGGCCAACCTGTCCTTCGACGTGGGCGACGAGCCCGCGCGCGTGGCGGCCAACCGGCGCGCCCTGGCCGGGCAGCTGCGCCTGCGCCAATGGTGCGAGCTCAAGCAGGTGCATGGCGACGCGCTGCACATCGAGCCCGCGCCCACGCCTTTGGACGCGGCTTCCGGCCTTGAGGGCGACGCCTTGGCCACGGCCACGCCGGGCCTGGCGCTGTGCATCAAGACGGCGGACTGCCAGCCCGTGTTGCTGGCGCACCAGTCGCTGCGCTTCGTCGCCGCGCTGCATGTGGGCTGGCGCGGCAATGTGCTCAACCTGCCGGGCAGCGCCGTGGCGCGGCTGTGCGCCCACTACGGCTGCGGCCCGCGTGAGCTTTTCGCCGTGCGCGGCCCCAGCCTTGGCCCGGACATGGCCCAGTTCATCCACTTTGCCCAAGAGTTCGGCCAGGAGTTTCTGCCCTTCTTCAACCGCAAGGCCGACACCGTGGACCTCTGGCGGCTCACGCGGCACCAGTTGGAGACGGCGGGGCTGGCGCCGGAGCGCATCTTCGGCCTGGACCACTGCACCCAATCCAACCCGCGGGACTATTTCTCGTACCGCGCCGCCCGCACCACCGGGCGCATGCTGTCGCTCATCTGGCTGGAGCCGGGGGCGTAAGCGCGGCTGGGGGTCCCGGCGCGCGTGCGCGTCTTTGTCCTTGTGCGAAAACGAAAAAGGGCCGGAGAAAATTCTCCGGCCCTTTTTCGTTGCGGCGCGCGCCCGGGCGCTAGCGTTGCAGGCTACTCAGAATGGCGATGACGAGCAGCACGATGGCGATGATGAGCAGCACGCGCACCGAGAGCCAGGACGGCTGCTTGGGGGCGGCGGGTTGAAAGACCACCTGGGCGGGCGGCGGCGGGGCAGCCTTCTTCTTGCCCCAGCGGTAGCCTAAAAGCACCAGCAACACGCCGATGAGTATGGCGGCCTTGGAGAACATGGCGTCACCCCCTGTTGCCTGCTTGGCGCTGGATGCGGGCTTGCGGAAAAGAGGCGGGGCGCCCCCCGTGCGAGGGACGCCCCGTGTGCGTTCTTAGATGACCTTGTTCAGCGGGTATTCGATGATGCCTTCCGCGCCCAGGGTCTTGAGCTCCGGGATGAGGTCGCGGACGATGCTCTCGTCCACCACAATCTCCACCGAGAGCCAGGCCGGGTCGGACAGGGCGCTCACCGTGGGGGAGGTGAGGCTGGGCAGCAGCTCCGAGGCCTTTTCCATCACGGCCTTGGGCATGTTCATCTTGAGGCCGACCATGCGTTCGGCCTTGAGCGCGCCCTGAAGCAGCAGGTCCATCTTCTCGATCTTGGCGCGCTTGAAGGGGTCTTCCCAGGCTTTCTTGTTGGCGATGAGCCGGGTGTTGGTGAGCAGCAGGTCCTTGATGATCTTGAGGCCGTGGGCGCGGATGGTGGTGCCGGTCTCGGTCACCTCCACGATGGCGTCGCACAGGCCCTCGACCACCTTGGCCTCGGTGGCGCCCCAGGAGAAGGCGACCTCCACGGGGATGTTGCGCTCGGCGAAGTAGCTTTTGGTAAAGTTCACCAGCTCGGTGGCGATCTTCTTGCCCGCCAGGTCCTCGGGCTTGGTGTAGGGGGAGTCTCCGGCCACGGCCAGCACCCAGCGCGCGGGCCGGTTGCTCACCTTGGAGTAGACGAGGTCCGAGACCACGACCACGTCGGAGTTGTTCTCCAAAATCCAGTCCTTGCCGGTCAGGCCCACGTCCAGCGTGCCCTGCTCGACATAGATGGCCATTTCCTGGGCGCGGCACATGCTGCAGCTGATTTCGTCGTCGTCGATCTCCGGGAAATAATTGCGCGAGTGCAGACGGATCTTCCAGCCGCTCTTTTCAAACAGCTTGATGGTGGCGTCTTGCAGCGAGCCTTTGGGAATGCCCAGTTTCAGCTTTTTGGTGGTGCTCATTTTCCGTAGACCTCCTTGGGGTCGAATACCATGGGCGAGCACACGCGTTCGGTGTCGCCGTCAAGTTCGCGGTAGAAACAGCTTTTGCGGCCGGTGTGACAAGCCGCCCCGCCCAACTGGGTCACCTGGACCAGCACCGTGTCGGCGTCGCAGTCCAGGCGGATGGTATGGACCTTTTGCACGTGGCCGGAGGTGCCGCCCTTGTGCCACAGCGTGTTGCGGCTGCGGCTGTAGTAGTGAACCTCGCCCGTCTCCAGGGTTTTGTCCCAGGCTGCCTCGTTCATGTAGGCGAGCATGAGCACCTCTCCGGTCTCGGCCTCTTGGGCGATGACCGGCACCAGTCCGCCGCACTTAGCAAAATCGGGTCGGAGCATGAAAACCTCGCGAAGAATCGTCTGCGTCCGGGCATTTATCCGGCGCGCAGCGAGAGCGGTATACGCAATCCCTCTGCGGTTGTCCAACGCGCAGCGCGGGCGCGGCAAATCCCCTTTTTTGAGAGGATAAGGGCGGGTTCGCCGGGCTTTGTCCGCGTGCATTCTCACAACGCACTGTTTTTAAGACATATTTTATTTCATACACAACGTACTGCTTTAGCCAGAATACCTTGACTGCACGGTAGGAATTAGGTAGTCACGGGGGAGACAAAATTCCATACTTTTCTGGCGGAATTCGCGGCGGCCTGCTTTCGGGGGCGTGCGCGGTCATGTTTCTAGGTTGCGGCAAACCCTCTCAAACGTACGAGGCAAGGAACAACAACATGGAAAAAGGAAGAGTGCTGCTGCTGAGCGCCGGGACGCTGTTTGTCCTGGCCGTGGTCTCGATCCTGAGCCTTGAGGCGCAGGGGGTCGAGGAGGCGCAGGCAAACGCAGCCGTCAGGACCGATGTGGTGAAGATTGACGCCATGAAGGCCCTGGGCGCGCTGGAGCTGCCGCCTGTCACGTTCTTGCACGACAAGCACACGGCCGCTGTGGAGAAGGCTGGCAAGGATTGCACCGCCTGCCATCTCCAGAAAGACGGTCAGCTTGTGGTGAAGTTCAAGCGTGAAAAAGACACCACGTCGGCTGAGGTCAAGACGATCTATCACCAGAACTGCATCGGCTGTCACACCGATCTGGCGGCCAAGAAGCAGAAGACCGGTCCCCTTGATGGCGACTGCCGCTCCTGCCACGACGCCAAGAGCAAGATCGTCTCCGCCAAGCAGCCTGCGGGCTTCAACAACGCCCTGCACTTCCGCCACACCGAGACCAAGGAGATTCCCTCCGGCCTCAAGGGTGGCTCCGGCGAGGCGGCCAAAGACAACTGCGACCGCTGCCACCACGAATATAATAAGGAAACCAAGAAGACCTTCTACGCCAAGGGCAAGGAAGGCTCCTGCCGCGTGTGCCACCTGGAGAAGTCCAGCAAGGAGTCGCGCAGCATGGCCGAAGCCTCCCACGCCTCGTGCGTCAGCTGCCACCTCTCCCTTGCCAAGGCCGGCAAGAAGGAGACCGGGCCCGTGCAGTGCGCCGGGTGCCACAGCAAGGAGGCCCAGGAGAAGACCGCCGCCAAGAACAAGGAGGCCGTGGCCAAGGCGCCGGAAGGCGCCAGCCTCATCCGCCGCCAGCAGCCCGGTCTGACCCTCATGAGCATCGAGAAGCCGGTTGCCGGCGCCAAGCCCCTGGCCATGAGCCCCGCGGTGTTCAACCACAAGGCCCACGAGAAGAACGTGGACACCTGCCGCAGCTGCCACCACAAGGGCATGCAGGCCTGCAACACCTGCCACACCGTTGCCGGCAGCAAGGAAGGCGGCTTTGTGCAGTTGGAGCAGGCCATGCACCGCGCCACCGCGAAGCAGAGCTGCGTGGGCTGCCACAACACCAAGAAGGCCGAGCCCAAGTGCGCGGGCTGCCATGACCTGATGAAGGTCCGCAAGACCCCGGCCCAGGCCGAGTGCAAGAAGTGCCACATCGGCGGCAAGCTGAACGTTCCCGCCGAGCCCGGCTCCATGCCCGCCTACTGGAACATGAAGCCCGAGGAGAAGGCCGCGGCCGCCGCGACACTCTTGAAGGACCGTTCCGAGACGGCCGACATCTTCACCATCGACGACATCCCCGAGAAGGTCATCATCGGCGGCATGGCCAACGAGTATGAGGCCTCCGAGATGCCCCACCGCAAGATCGTGCTGAAGCTGGCCGAGAACATCAAGGACTCCAAGATGTCCGGCGTGTTCCACGCTGATCCCGGCACCCTGTGCCAGGCCTGCCACCACAATGGCCAGCCCGGCGCCAAGAAGCCGCCCAAGTGCGTGAACTGCCACGGCAAGCCCTTTGACGACAAGCAGCCGGGCCGCCCGGGCCTCAAGGCCGCCTACCACGGCCAGTGCATGAGCTGCCACAAGTCCATGGCGTTGAAGAAGCCCCTGAACACCGATTGCGTGGGCTGTCACAAGGAAAAGAAGAAGTAGGCCGGACCCCGGCATAACAAGGAGCACGTCCATGAAGAGAAGACAGTTTCTCGGCTTGCTGGGCGCCGCGGGGATCACGGCAACCCTGGGCACGAACGCGCAAGCCGCCGCGAAAAGCTTTGACGGCTACCCCGATGCCAAAGGCGTTCTGTTCGACGCCACCCGTTGCATCGGCTGCCGCAAATGCGAGGCAGGCTGCAACAAGGTCAACAAACTCCCGGCTCCGGCCAAACCTTTCGAGGACCTGACCGTTCTCGACAAGGAGCGCCGCACGGACGAGAAGTCGTACACCGTGGTCAACAAATACCAGGGCAAGAACGCCCCGGTGTTCCGCAAGATCCAGTGCAACCATTGCATGGAGCCTGCTTGCGCCTCGGTCTGCTTTGTCCGGGCCTTCACCAAGAACCCCGACGGCTCGGTGACCTACGACGCCAGCGTCTGCGTGGGCTGCCGCTACTGCATGGTGGCCTGCCCGTTCAACGTCCCGGCGTACGAATACAATGACCCGCTGACTCCGCGCGTCATGAAGTGCACCATGTGCCACGACCAGATCCAGAAGGGCGAGCTCACCGCTCCCGGCTGTGTCGGCGCCTGCCCCAAAGAGGCCCTGACCTACGGCAAGCGCGAGGATTTGATCGAGATCGCCCGCGAGCGCATCCGCAAGAATCCCGGCCGCTACGTAAAGCACATCTATGGCGAGAAGGAGATGGGCGGCACCAACTGGCTGTACCTCTCCGGCGAGAGCTTCACCACTCTCGGCATGCGCGAGGACCTGGGCAACACCAGCGTGCCCGCCATCAGCGCCGGACCGCTCTCCGTTGTGCCCATGGTGGCGGCCCTGTGGCCGGCGCTTCTGGGCGGCGTGTGGGCCATCAACAAGCGCAAGGAAAAAGTGGCCGAAGAAGAGCAGAAGGCCGCAGTGAAGGCCGCCAAGGCCGCCACCAAGGCCGAGGCCGAGGCCAAGCTCGCCAAGGCCATGGAAAGCGCGGAGCGCGACAAGACGCAGGCCATTGAGCGCGAAGTGAAGCGCGCCCTGGAGGAGGCCGAAGCCGCCCGCAAGGAGGCTGAAGCCGCCACGAACGACACCGCCGACAAAGACGGGGAGGGGGCGTAAATGTCTACCGAAAACAAGTCACTCATGACCCCGGCGAACATCATCACGGGAATCATCCTGGCCATCGGCCTGGTGATCACCGTGCTCCGGTTCACCAAGGGCCTGGGCGCCGTCACCAACCTGGACCAGAACAACCCCTGGGGCATCTGGATCGGCTTCGATCTGCTCTGCGGCGTTGCGCTGGCGGCCGGCGGCTACACCACCAGCTCGGCCTGCTACATCTTCGGCCTCAAAAAATACCACTCCGCGGTGCGCCCGGCCATTCTGACGGCCTTTTTGGGCTACGCGCTGGTGGTTTTCGCCCTGCATTACGACGTGGGCCGTCCCTACCGCCTGGTGTACCCGGTGTTCCTGCAGCCCGGCACCACCTCGCTGCTCTATGAAGTGGGCCTGTGCGTGTTCTTGTACGTCACCGTGCTGGCCATCGAGTTCAGCCCCGCCGCCCTGGAGTGGCTGGGCCTGAAGACCCTGCGCAACAAGGTCCACAAGCTCACCCTGGCCCTCACCGTGTTCGGCGTGGTCCTGTCCACCCTGCACCAGAGCTCGCTGGGCGCGTTGTACATCGCGGTGCCGAGCAAGATGCACCCGCTGTGGTACTCGCCCTACCTGGCGATCCTCTTCTTCGTGTCGAGCATTCCGGCGGGCCTGTCCATGGTCATCTTCGAGGGCACCCTGGCCCACAAGCCCTGGCACCACATGATGGACAAGACCCACCTGGACGAGCACGAAGGCGTCATCCTGGGCTTTGCCCGCGGCGCCTCCATCGCCCTGGCCGCTTACTTCTGCGTGAAGCTGGTGGCCGTGGCCTACGACAACAACTGGCACTACCTGGCTACCGGCTGGGGCGCCTGGTGGCTGGTCGAGGTGCTGGGCTTTGTGGCCCTGCCGAGCCTCTTGTACGCCATCGGCAGCCGCGAAAAGAACATCAAGCTCATCAAGTGGACCGCCGCCCTCACGGTGTTCGGCATCATCCTGAACCGCTTCAACGTGTCCATGGTGGCCTTCAATTGGCAGCTTCCGGCCGACCAGCGCTACTTCCCCAGCTTGTCGGAAATCATGCTCTCCATCTTCGTGGTGACAGTGGGCGTGACGGTGTACCGTTTCATCGTCAGCCGCATGCCCATCTTCTTCGAGCACCCCGAATACAAGGACGCCCACTAAAGGAGGCGCATCGTGGAATATTACGTTTATCACGACTTCATGATGCACACCAAGAGCATCACCTACATTCTGATGGGACTGTTTGTGGTTGGCTTCTGGGGCATCTGGGCGTTCATGACCTCGCGTGACGAGGAAATTCACAAGTTTCCCGAGCACGACAAGGAGTAAGCCATGTACCAGATCATCACCGGACCTCTTCTGTGGCTGACCTTTCTGGTGTTCGTGGGCGGACTCGCCTGGCGCGTCTATACCTACATCAAAGGCCTGGACTGGAAGCTTGACCGCGTGGCCTACGGCACCCAGACGGCTTACGGCGTCCGGGGCGCGGCGCGCAGCATTGCGGCCTGGATCGTGCCTTTTGGCTCGCAGGGCTGGAAGGTGAAGCCCATCTTCACCATCCTGTTCTTCGTCTTCCACATCGGCATCGTCATCACCCCCCTGTTCCTCCTTGGCCATGCGGTCATCCTCAAGATGCGCTTCGGCATCGGCTGGCCGGCCCTGCCCATGTTCATGGCCGACATCCTGACCGTGGCCATGATGTGCGCTGGCGCGTTCATCATCGTGCGCCGCATCGCCCTGCCCGAGGTGCGCATCATCACCAGCCTGTACGACTACCTTCTGCTGGCCATCACCATCGCCCCGTTCTTCACGGGGTTCATGGCCGTGCACCAGCTCGGCGGCGACTACACGTTCTGGCTGTATGCGCACATCCTCTCGGCCGAGGTCATGCTGCTCGCCGTGCCCTTCACCAAGCTGTTCCACGTGGTGGGCTTCTTCCTGTCGCGCGGCCAGCTGGGCATGGACTACGGCATCAAGCGCGGCGGCATGAAGGGCACGAACATGGCCTGGTAGGCTTAAAGCCGCCCAAGCCCCCAAAGCAGTCAAGGAGACGAAAGCAATGCCCGAAGGAAAGTTCTGCAACCGCACCCCCGTCAACACCCAGGAGGACCTTGAGGCCCTTCTGGCCGACAAGGGCGGCAAGCAATACTACGAGGAAATGGAAGCGCTGGACGTGGACAAGGCCAAACTCGCCGCGTCCATCCAGAACACCTGCAAATCCCGCACGCGCACCTGGCTTGAAATGTGCGCCCACTGCGGACTCTGCGCCGACTCCTGCTTCTTGTACCAGGTGAACAACCGCGACCCCAAGCAGGTTCCCGCGTACAAGATCCAGTCCACCCTGGGCGAGATTGTGAAGCGCAACGGCGACGTGGACAACGCCTTCATGCGCGAGGCCATGGAAGTGGCCTGGAGCAAGTGCACCTGCTGCAACCGCTGCGGCCAGTATTGCCCCTACGGCATCGACATGGGCGTCATGTTCGGCTACCTGCGCGGCCTCTTGTACTCGCAGGGCTTCGTGCCCTGGGAGCTCAAGATCGGCGCGGGCATGCACCGCGTGTTCAAGGCCCAGATGAACGTTACCGACGAGGACTGGACCGAGACCTGCGACTGGATGGCCGAAGAGGCCCAGGACGAATGGCCCGGCCTTGAGATCCCCATCGACAAGGAAAACGCGGACATCATGTACACCGTGAACGCCCGCGAGCCCAAGCACTACCCGGAGGACGTCTCCGAGGCCGCCATCCTGTTCCATGTGGCGGGCGAAAACTGGACCGTGCCCAGCTCCGGCTGGGAGCAGACCAGCCTGTCCATGTTCGCGGGCGACTGGGAAGCCTGCACCATGCAGGTGAAGCACGTGTACGCCGCCGTGGAGCGCTTGAACCCCAAGCGCTGCGTCGGCACAGAGTGCGGCCACGCCCACCGCGCCACGGTCATTGAAGGCCCCTACTGGGCCGGCCGTCCCGACGGCCTGCCGCCCAAGCCCTACCTGCACTATGTGGAATGGCTGGCCGAGGCCCTGCGTCTGGGCAAGATCAAGATCGATCCGACCAAGCGCATCAAGCAGCTGGTCACCCTGCAGGACTCCTGCAACTACATCCGCAATTACGGCTTGAAGGAGATCACCCGCGAGATCCTGAGCTACATCGTGGAGCCGGGCTACTTTGTGGAGATGAGCCCCAACAAGGAACACAACTACTGCTGCGGCGGCGGCGGCGGCTTCAACGGCATCGGCCGGTTCCGCCCGCAGAGAAACCGCGCCCTCATGGTCAAGCGCGACCAGATTCTGGCCACCGGCGCCAAGCTGGTCATCGCCCCCTGCCACAACTGCTGGGACGCCATCCGCGACCTGGAAGAAGAGTTCAAGATCGGCATCAAGTGGAGCTTCCTCAAGCCGCTGGTCATCAGCATGATGGAGATTCCCGAGCACTTGAAGCCCGCGGAAGAAGAAGAATAGGACACCCGACCCCGACGGGGGCGGTCGACAGCGGCCGCCCCCTCATTCCCTCCCCTCATCACCAGAACTCGGAGAGTCCATGCGTCTGAGCACAAAGAGTCGCTACGGCACGCGGATGCTCATCGACATCGCCGAGAACCACCACGCAGGGCCCGTTTCCGTGGCCGAAATCGCCTCGCGCACCGGCATCAGCGAAAAGTACATGGAGAAGCTCATCCGGCGGCTCAAGAAAGCCGGGCTGGTCTTGAGCAAGCGCGGCCCCAAGGGCGGCCACACGCTGGCCAAGTCGCCCGCCAACATCACCGTGGGCGACATTGTGCGCGCCCTGGAGGAATGGGTGGTGCTCAAGGGCTGCTCCCTGAACAAGGATACCTGCGCCTCGTGCACGCGCTACGATTCCTGCCCGACCAGGGACGTTTGGGAGCAGGCCAACAAGGCCATGTTCGAAGCCCTGGACTCCCACACTTTGCAAAGCCTGCTCAAGCCTGTCCGCTAACGCCGTCTCGACTTTCCCATATTTTTCCGCGCAGCTTCTTGTGCCTTGGGCCCGCATGGGCTAAAGGTGTTGCAGTCGGTGGCCGATAAACTGTCTGGCGGCGGCGCAGCCGGTTGAAACGCCACGTGTTTTGTGGTGGCTAACGCCATGTCTTTTCTGTCAACGTGACCACCGGGCGCAACCCGCGCCGCGCGCGAAATTTTTTTGCGGAGGGCTCCATGCTCAAGAACCTCAGTCTGCGCACCAAACTGCTGGGCGGTTTTCTGCTCACAGCGGCCATAACTCTTGTCGTTGGAGGCCTGGCGTTTTTCCAACTCAGTTCGCTTGCGGGCAAAAGCGTAGACATCAGCTCCGTTGATCTGCCCGGCGTCCAGGAGTCTCTGGCCATCAAGACCGATGTGTACGCCGTGGGCCAGTCGCTGCGCACGCTCATGAGCGCCGAACTTGGGAAAGAAGACCGTTTGCGCCAGTTCACGAACATCGACAAGGCCCGCGAGCGCCTTGGCAAGGAGTTTGAGGCGTATTCAAAGCTGGCGGTGGACGACAAGGCCAAGGTCCTCTTTGAGGACATGAAGGCCAAGGTCGGCGCCACGCGTGAGGCGAACAACAAAGCCGTGAGCATGGCCAAGCAGCTCCTGGAGTCCGACATCCTCCGCCCGGACAAGCTCCAGGCCGATCTCCAGCAGTTCCGGGGCGACCACTACAAGCTTTCGGGCCAGGTGGCCGATCTCATCTTCTACGGCAAGCATTTCGATGGCGGCGAGGACCACTCCTCCTGCGCCTTCGGCAAGTGGCTGGCCGGGTTCAAGACCGAAAACAAGGCCGTCGCCGAGGCTCTTGCCGGTGTGGCGGCTTCGCACCAGCGCTTCCACGACTCCGTTGGCGAAGTGAAGAAGCTCATGGCCGGTGGCGCCGGCGGCGCGGCCAAGGCCAAGGTTGTCTACAACGACGTCACCAAGCCCGCCGCCGAGCAGACCTTCGTGCAGTTCCGCAAGATGGCCGAAGAAAGCGCCAAGAGCCAGGCGCTGTTCTCGGAAATGGCTGCCGTGCTCATTGGCGACTCCCGCGCGCGCATGAACGACGCCCTGGCCGCCGCCGACGCCCTGGCCACCTATCATAAGACCGGGGCCGAAGCCGCTTCCAAGGAAATTATCCTGACCTCCACCATCAGCCGCACCGTGGTGCTCACCGGGGTCTGCTTCGGCGTGCTCATCGCGCTGATTTTGGGCATCGCCCTCACGCGCAGCATAACCGGGCCCGTGCTCCAGGGCGTGGACTTCGCCAAGCGCATGGCCGAAGGCGATTTCACCGGCCGGCTGGATATCGACCAGAAGGACGAGATCGGCGTTCTGGCCCGTGCCCTGAACGACATGGTCGCCCGCTTGCGAGGCATTGTGGCCGATGTGCGCAGCGCAACGGACAACGTGGCCTCCGGCTCGGAGGAGCTCTCCGCCTCGAGCGAGTCTTTGTCGCAGGGCGCCACGGAGCAGGCCGCCGCCATTGAGGAAGTGTCCTCCAGCGTCGAAGAGATGGCCGCCAACATCAAGCAAAACGCCGACAACGCCCAGCAGACCGAGCGCATCGCCCTGCAGGCCGCCAAGGACGCCCAGGAAGGCGGCGTGGCTGTGGGCCAGGCCGTGGTGGCCATGAAGAACATCGCCGAGAAAATCTCCATCATCGAGGAGATTGCCCGCCAGACCAACCTGCTGGCTCTGAACGCGGCCATTGAGGCCGCCCGCGCTGGCGAGCACGGCAAAGGCTTCGCCGTTGTCGCGGCCGAGGTGCGCAAACTGGCAGAGCGCAGCGGCAACGCCGCGGGTGAAATCAGCGAGCTCTCCAGCTCCACCGTCTCCGTGAGCGAAAAAGCCGGCGAGATGCTCATGAAGCTCGTGCCCGACATCGAGCGCACCGCCGAGCTCGTGCAGGAAATCGCTGCCGCCACCGGCGAGCAGAACTCCGGCGCGGAGCAGATCAACAAGGCCATCCAGCAGCTCGACCAGGTGATTCAGCAGAACGCCTCGGCCTCGGAGGAAATGGCCTCCACCAGCGAGGAGCTCTCCAGCCAGGCCCAGCAGCTTCAGCAGACCATGAGCTTCTTCCGCGTCGAGGGAGGTTCGGGCATTGTCCGGCCTCGCAAGCCCAGAGCCCTGCCCGCCGGCCCCACGGCCAAGGCGCAAGGCCGTCCAGCCTCCAGTCCAGCGCCATCCGCCCCGGCGAACCCCAAAAAAGGCAGCGGTATCGAACTGGATTTGAGTCCTGATTCCGACGACGGCGACTTCGAAAAGTTCTAGGCCGAACCGGACCAGCTCAAGGAGACGTCCCATGGCAGAGACGAGCGCGATAGAGTCAAGTCAGCACCTGACCTTCACCCTTGGCAAAGAGGTCTTCGCCCTGGATATCGCCAGTGTGCGCGAGGTGCTTGAACTCACGTCCATTACCAAAATTCCGCGCACGCCGGACTTCATGCGCGGGGTCATCAACCTGCGCGGACACGCCGTGCCGGTCATGGACCTGCGGTTGAAATTCGGCATGCCCAAGGCCGAGGCCACCGTGGACACCTGCATCATCATCGTTGAGGTGGATTTCGAGGGCGACCGCATCATCATGGGCGGCATGGTCGATTCCGTGCGCGAAGTGTTTGAAATCGCCTCCGACCACATCGAAGCCGCCCCGCGCATGGGCACCTCCATCAGCACCGATTACATCAAGGGCATCGGCAAACAGGACGATGTGTTCATCATCATCCTCGACATCGCCCGCATCTTCTCCGCCGCGGAGCTGGCCATAGCCCGCGAGGCCCAAAAAGAAGCGGCGTAACACGGGCCTGTGACCCGGGGGAAGGCGGAGCCTTGCCTTCCTCCGGGCTCCCATGCCATCCGCCTGCTGTCGCAAGCGGTTTCGACGACGAGCCAGAGGTTCGCCGGGTCGTACCGGGACGGCAAAACAAAAGGGGACCGCAAGGCCCCCGTTCTCGCTTGATGGCCCATGTTATTCGGAATCCTGCTGACGGACCAGGTCTCCTTCGTCCGAACCCATCTCTTCGTCCCGCCAGTCCTTCGCTTAGATGCTGGTAGCCAGCCAGCAATTTCCCCAAGCTGTTCGCTTGTGGCCGAACGCAGACGCTGTCCCTTGCGGGGGAGGTTGCTCTGAGACCTTCTTCCGGCAGCACGCGCCTGTTTCTTCTACTTTTAGCGTTTCACGTTCAAGCGCTCGCCGTTTCCCGCCCCCCCGCTTGACATAACACGCATCCAGTGTCTATTGCTTTTTAATGCTACGTTTATAGATTTAGTAACACGTCTGCGCGGGGTGCGCTGACGTGCGAGGAGCGTTATGTCTACACAATCTGGAGGTGTGTGATGCGTGAGATGGAAAAGGTGATGATGAAGGGGAGCGCCCCGAAAGACGTGGACCCGAGCAAATTCTCGTTTGTTCAGGTCGATGCTGCGAAGTGCCAAGCGTGCGGCACCTGTGACGAGGTTTGCAAGACCGGCGCAATCCAGCCCGTTGGCAAGGACGAAAAGCGGCAGGTGCTTGACCCCGCCGCCTGCATCAATTGCGGCCAATGCCTGGTGAATTGCCCTTACGGCGCAATCTACGAGGAAGTGTCCTTTGTGGACGAGGTTTTCGCCGCACTCAAGGATCCGAGCCGGGTCTGCGTGTCTATGCCCGCTCCGGCGGTGCGCTATGCCCTGGGCGAGGCCTTCGGCCTGCCCGCAGGCACCCACGTTGGCGGCAAGATGCACGCAGCGCTGCGCAAGCTGGGCTTCAAGCTCATCTGGGACAACGAATACACCGCGGATTTGACCATTCTGGAAGAAGGCACCGAACTTTTGAACCGCGTCAAGAAGCCGAGCCACGGAGCTCCCCTGCCGCAGTTCACCTCGTGTTGCCCCGGCTGGGTCAAGTACGTGGAGAGCTTCTATCCCGAGCTGATCCCGAATCTGTCCAGCGCCAAGTCTCCCATCGGCATGTTGGGCGCCATGGCCAAAACCTACGGTGCCAAGCAGACCAAGACCGACCCGGCCAAGATGTTCACCGTGTCCATCATGCCCTGCATCGCCAAGAAGTTTGAGGGACTGCGTCCTGAACTGGCGGCCAGCGGCTACCGCGACACCGACGTGACCATCACCACCCGCGAACTGGCCTACATGATCAAGAAGGCCGGAATCGACTTCAAGAGCCTGAAGGACGAGCCCGCCGATCCCATCCTGGGCGAGGCAACGGGCGCGGCCACCATCTTCGCCACCAGCGGCGGCGTCATGGAGGCGGCCCTGCGCCTGGCCTACGAGGTGCTCTCCGGCGACAAGCTGAAGGACGTGGACCTGAAGGGCGTGCGCGCGCACGAGGGCATCAAGACCGCCAGCATCGACGTGCCCAAGTTCGGCAAGGTCAACGTGGCCGTGGCCAGCGGTTTGGACAACGCCAAGAAGCTCTGCGAGGAAGTGAAGGCTGGCACGAGCAAGCACCACTTCATCGAGGTCATGACCTGCCCCGGCGGCTGTGTGAACGGCGGCGGACAGATTCTGAACCCCAGCGTCCTTGTGGGCGATTCCGGCTGCCGCAAGGTCTTTGCCGAGATCAACAAGCGCCTGGCCATGAAGGCCCAGGCGTAGCGCACGAGAAAAGGAGACAAGCATGAGCGAGAACACTGATTGCACCCGCCGCGACTTCCTGAAGCTGGCCGGAACCGCCGCCGCCGTGGCCGCCGTGGCCGCCACCGTCCCGGGCATCGTCACCGAGGCCCAGGCTGCGGAACTTGACCTCGTCACCAAGCGCCAGACCGGCGTCTACGCCGCCGACGCCAATCCCAAGCTGTACAAGGCCCGCAAATCGCAGGAAAACCCCATGGTGATGAAGCTGTACGCCAAGGACGGCTTCCTGCACGACGGCCCCTGCGGCCACAAGGCTCACGAACTGTTGCACACGCACTACATTGACCGCAGCATGGCCGTGAAGGCCCTCAAGGCCAAGGGCATCAAGCTGAAGGCTTAGGCTTCCTCTGACCCCCTCAAGGGGCCTTCGTTTGCCGCAACCTGAGGACAGGATCAGTCCGAAGCCGAGGGTTGCCCCCAAAAACTATTGCAAGCGCCCAAGCGCATCCGCCAGTTCCGTCTCCACCTCCGGCAGCGAGTACGTGAGGATGGGTGGTCGCGGTTTGCCGCTTTTCAGGTAGGCGTCGAAAGCCAGAAAGTGCTGGCGCGCGCGGTCCTTGAGCCCCTGGTCGCCGCCCTTGCCCAACTGGCGCAACAGGGCCTGGCCCAGATTGAAGTGCGCAAGCTCGAAGCCCCCCGCAATGGCCTGCTCGTATTCGGCCACGGCAAGCTCGTCATTCCCCTGGCGCGCGGCGATGACCCCGAGGTCTCCGTGGGCCTCGGCCGCTTCCGGAGTGCCTTCATAATTGGCCAGGAGCTTCTCATAGTTGGCCTTGGCAAAGCCGAGGTTGCCGATGCGCAGAAAACGTTCCCCGTGGTGCAGCAGAACCTGGGCCGGTTCTGCGGCCAGGGCCGGGGCAGCGGCCAACAGCAAAGCCATGTGGCAGGCGCAGCCAAGGGCGAAGGCGAAACGACGGGTCATGGGGGCCTCCAGTATTTTAGTTTGCTGGTTGTGCTACGAATACAATATTTATGCAACTAGAGCTATCCTGCATAATAAATTTATAATATATAACAGTGTATTAGATTTTAAGAGCTCGATATGCTGCGAGAGGAGCTTGCAAATTGAATATTACCGTGCTACGAAACAAAAATTAATAGCACGAGGTGAACCAATGACCCCACCCTCCCCACGCATCGGTCTTGTGGGCGTGACTTTCGACGCCGCCAAAGGGACCCTTGCGAACATAGAACCCGTGCTGGCCGCCTTCGCCGATGTGGTGGTGGCCCGCATGAGCCTGCCGCAGTGCGCGGCGGACACGGGCCTGCTCACCCTGGTGGTCAACGCCAGCACCGACCAGATCGGCGCGCTGGCAGGGCGGCTGGGCATGCTCGAAAGCGTCCGCGTCAAATCCCTTGTTCTGTAGGAGCCTGCCATGAATCAGCCCTCCCTGACTGCTGCTTCCCGGTTGCTGCGCTGCGCGTGCGGCGTCGGCCTCATGCTTGTGTGCGCCAGCGCGGCCCTCGGCGCAGAGGCGGACACAGCCGCCACCCTGGACGAGGTGCTTGTCACCGCGCGCGGCCTTGCCGCCCCGGCCAGCAAAACCCCCGGCGGCACAGGCGTCGTTACGGCGGAGGAAATCCGAGAGACCGGCCCTGTCTCCATTGCCGACGCCCTGGCGCGCATTCCCGGCGTGAGCAAAAGCGGAGACTCGCCCTGGAGCGGCGACGTGAGTATTCGCGGCCTCGGGCGCGATTCCGTGGTGGTTATGGTGGACGGCGTGCGCATGAACATGACCACGGACATCAATGGCCGACTCGGCGCGGTGAACCAGAACGACATCGAGCGCATCGAGGTGCTCAAGGGCCCGGTGAGCGCGCTCTACGGCTCCGGCTCCACCGGCGGCGTGGTCAACATCATCACCAAGAAGGGCAAATTCGCGCCCAGGCAGGAACTGCACGGCGAGGCCGACGGAACCTACTCCACCAACCCCCAGGGGCCAGACCTGTACGGCAACCTGTCCGTTTCCGACGAGCGGTACTGGTTCCTGGGCTCCGGCGGCTGGCGGGAGGGCGCAAGCTACTTTGACGGGCGCGGCCAGAAAGAGGGCAACTCCCAGTTTTCCGACTGGCAGGGCAAGCTGGCCGGGGCCTTCAAGTGGACCGACGAGCACAGCACCATGCTCCAGTACCAGCACATGGACGGCAGCCAGATCGGCGTGCCCGGCGGGAATTCTGGTGCGCTGCCGGGTAACGCAGATTTGACCCTGCGCGACAATAATCGCCGCTTTGTGCAGCTGGTGCAGAGCTTCACCCCAAAGAACTCCGTGCTTACAGAGTCCTCCCTCGACCTCTCCTGGCAGTTGCTTGTCCGCAATCCGCGTATAGACAATTACACCGGGGCCACAACGTTTGCCTGGCAGCAACCCTCCGGCACCCACGAAACCGTGGCGGGCAAGTGGAAGAACGTTTTGGCCTTGGGCGACCATACCGTGGTGGCCGGGGCCGAGGTGTCCAACTGGGACATGCGCTCCCGTGGAACGGCCATGACCACAGGCGGTCTCCCAAGAAACCTCATGGCTGTTCCCGACGCCAGCCAACTTGTTTCCGGCGCCTTTGCCGAGGACGACTGGAAGTTGGCCCCGGCCTGGACCCTGAACCTGGGCGGACGCGTGGACGCGGTGCATATCACCAACGGCGGCGGCACACCCATTTCCAAGTCCGGCGGGGAAAAGAACGACAACAACTGGGGCGGCCACGCGGGCCTCACCTGGGACTTCGGCGATCCCTGGAGCGTAAGCGCCCTGGCGGCCACCAGCTACCGTACCCCAAACATTTTGGAACTTTACAAACGCATCAACCTCACCACCGGCGGGTTCGAGGAAGGCAACCCGGACCTGAAGCCCGAGGAAGCGCGCTTCTTTGAACTGGGCCTGCACCGCCTGGGTGAAAGCCTGCGCTTGCACAGCTCGATTTACGCCAACTTCCTGAGCAACTACATCACCCGTGAGCGGACCAGCGCCACCACTTACACCATGACCAACATCGGCACGGCGGAGATCTACGGCGTGGAGCAGGCCGTGGAATGGGACTTCGCCAAGGGCTGGCTGGCCTACGCCAACGCCGCCTATACCCAGGGGCGCGACGAAACCCACGGCACCTGGCTCGGGTTCATCGCCCCGCTTTCCGGCTTGGTGGGCGTGAAGCAGACCATCGGCCCCTGGTGGTGGGCGGTGGAAGGCCAGGCCGCGGCGGAACAGAACAACGTCACCCCCACGGGCACCCGCGGCGATTCCTGGATAGTGCTGAACGCGCGCACCGGCTACAGCGTGGAGGCCAGCGGGCTGAAGCACGAGTTCACCCTGGGCGTGAACAACCTCACCGACACGTCCTACTCCAACTACATGGCCACCTCGCGCGGCGTGGAATACCGCGAGCCCGGCATAAACGGCTACGCCAACTATCACGTGAGCTTCTAGGCTGCACAGGAGAACAGAATGTCTTCCATTTCCGCGTTCATGGAGCAGAACTTCCGCCACTTCAACGCCCGCGAAACCCTAGACGCCGCCAAGGCCTGGCGCGCCCTGCTGGAAGGCGGCGGGGCCATGTTCCTGACGCTCGCCGGGGCCATGAGCACCGCCGAAATCGGCGTGAGCCTGGCCAAGATGATCCGTCAGGGCAAGGTTGCGGCCATCTGCTGCACGGCGGCCAACCTGGAGGAGGATCTGTTCAACCTCTTCAACCACAATGAATACAAGATGGTGCCCGGCTACCGCGACCTCTCACCCGAGGGCGAGAAGGAGCTCTACGAGGCGGGCTTCAACCGCGTCACCGACACCTGCATCCCCGAGGGCGTGTTCCGACAGGTGCAGGCGCGCATGGCCCGGCTCTGGCGCGAGGCGGCGAAAGCGGGACAGCCGAAGTTCCCCTGGGAGTTCGCCTACGCCCTGCTGGACGAGCCCGGCGTGGCGGAACTGTACCAGATTCCGGCGGAGCACTCCTGGGTGCTGGCCGCCAAAGAGATGAATCTCCCCATCTACACCCCGGGCTTTGAGGACTGCACGCTGGGCAACATCTTCGTGTCCGAGGTCATGCACGGCAACCTGCCGCACCACGGGGCCATCCGCCACGGCACGGAACAGATGGAGCACTTGGCGCGCTGGTACATGCACCAGGCCGCGCACAAAATCCCCATCGGCTTCTTCCAGATCGGCGGCGGCATCGCAGGTGACTTTCCCATCTGCGTGGTGCCCATGCTCATCCAGGACATGGAGCGCGAGGACACGCCCTTCTGGGCCTATTTCGCGCAAATCGGCGACAGCACCACCAGCTATGGCTCGTACTCCGGAGCCGTGCCCAACGAGAAGATCACCTGGGGCAAGCTCGACGCGGACACACCGCGCTTCATGATCAACTCCGATGCCTCCATCGTGGCGCCGCTCATCTTCGCTTACGTGCTGGGGGAGTGACCGTGCATGAGATGACTCTGCTTTCAAGCGTCACGCAGATTCTTGCCGAGGAGATGGAGCAGCACGGCCTGGTACGGCTTTCGCGCGTGACGCTCAAGAGCGGGACGCTGGCCGGGCTGGTGCCGGAGGCCATGCGCTTCGCCTGGGGGGTGCTCACGGACTCCGGGCCGTTCAAGGGCGTGGAGCTGTGCGTCGAGACCGTGCCGGTGCGTTTGCGCTGCGGAGCCTGTTTTCACGAATTCGCCCCGGAGGAGCAGGCCGTGTTCGCCGCCTGCCCGGTCTGCGGCCAGCAACTTGGCCATAAGGTCATGGCCGGACGCGAAGTGTACATTGAAAGCATCGAAGGAGAGGACGGCAGCAATGGCTGCGGTGGGGATGCCGGCGAGGCGGCGGCATGACCCCACCTGCGAAGAGAACCATGCGCAGGGCCGTGGTCACGGGTGGAGCAGGCTTCATCGGCTCGCACTTGGCCGACGCCCTCACGGAGCTGGGCGTCGCCGTGGTGGCCGTGGACAATCTGGCCAACGGCCGGGCAGAGAATCTGACCAAAGCCGTCGCAACGGGGCTCTGCACCATCCTCCGTGCAGACATCACCGACTTTGGTTCCATTCTCGACCCTTTCCAAGGCGCGGACACGGTGTTCCATCTGGCCGGGCTGGCGGACATCGTGCCCAGCGTGGAGAATCCCCGTCCCTACCTGCTCGCCAACGTGAATGGCACGGTGAACGTGCTGGAGGCCGCGCGCATGGCCGGGGTCGAACGCCTGGTCTACGCGGCCTCGTCCTCCTGCTATGGCATTCCGGACGTAACGCCCACGCCGGAGACGGCGGAACTTCGACCACAGTATCCCTACGCGCTCTCCAAGCGCCTGGGCGAGAACTGCATGCTGCACTGGGGCCGTGTGTACGGCATGGAGGTCAATTCGCTGCGGCTGTTCAACGTCTATGGCCCGCGCGCGCAGACGCACGGGGCCTATGGCGGCGTGTTCAAGGTTTTTCTGCCCCAGAAGCTGGCGGGCCGTCCCTTCACCATCGTGGGCGACGGCAGCCAAGTGCGCGACTTCGTCCATGTGCGGGATGTTGCGCAGGCCTTCACCCTGGCCGCAACCAGCCCCTGCCATGGCGAGGCCTTTAATGTGGGGAGCGGCTCTCCGCAGTCCGTGAACCGCTTGGCCGAACTGCTGGGCGGGGAACGCATGCACCTGCCCAAGCGGCCCGGCGAGCCCGACGCCACCTGGGCGGACATCGGCAAGATCGCGGGCCTGCTTGGCTGGCGGTCGAGGGTTGGCTTCGAGGATGGCATTGCGGAGATGCTCGCTCATGTGGAGGACTACCGCAGCGCCATCCTCTGGGATGCGGAGGGCATCGGTCAGGCCACGCGGGCCTGGTTTGACAACCTGGGGCGCGAGGCATGAGCCACAGAGCCAAAGTGCTGGATATGGTCGAGTTGGGGCGGCGCATGGCACGGCTTTCAGGCCAGGGGGCGCTGACTGGTCTGGCCCATGGCTGCTTCGACCTGCTGCATCTGGGGCACGTGCGCTATCTGGCTCGTGCTCGGGAGCGCTGCGGCTTTCTCGCCGTCACCGTGACGCCGGACGCATTCTTGAACAAGGGGCCACTCCGGCCGGTGTTCTCGGCCGAACAGAGGGCCGAGGTGCTGGCCGCGCTGGGCATGGTGGACGCCGTGGCCGTGAACCTCTGGCCTACGGCCGTGGAGACCCTCGTCCTGCTGCGCCCCGCCCGCTACTTCAAGGGGCAGGAGCGGCAGGGCGAGGTGGATGAGCCCAGCACGGTCATGTACGCAGAGAGGCTTGCCTGCCAAGCCTCCGGCGGGGAGGTCGTCTTCCTCGATGACCTCGTGTTTTCGTCCACAAGCATCGCCATGCGCTTCTACAGCCCGCTCTTGCGGGAGGGCTGGATTCTCAGCCGCTAGCCAATGCGTTTTCTTCGAACACCCCCTGCGGGAGGGCCTCGCCGCTGCTTGGCTGGTGCACCCGGTCTTCGGCGTCCATCAAAAACTTGAGGGCCACGCCGCCGGTCTTGTGCTGTCGTATGAACTCGACAGGCCTGCCGGGGGCATCCCTCGCGCTCGTGTCCAGTGCCCTGTTCGCGGTCTGGGGCGGCGTTCCTGGCCCTTCCGGTCTTAGCCTGCGCCCAGAAGCCGCCGCAGGCCCGGCCCGCGTTCCCCCGGGGGCATGCGCAGCAGGGCGCGCAGCAGGTCTTGGGCGAAGGCGCACAGGGTTTCCGGGGCGATGCTCCGGGCGCGTTCCGGTTCGGACAGGGCCTCGAAGAGGGCGCCCACCTGTTTGGCGTCGCCGTAGGTTTTTTGGAAGTCGGGCAGGGCCTCGGTGAACATGTCGGCCAGGGCGGCGTCTGTTTTGCCGGGCAGGGGCGCGGAGTGCGGGCGGATGACGCTGGAGGCCAGGGTAAGCGCCAGGGCGCCCTCAAGGTCCTTTCGCACGCTGCCTTCCAGGCGCGCCAGGGCGTTGTGGGTCAGGGCGGCGTCGGTTTGAGAGGCCGGGTGCAGCAGGCCCAGGCAGAGCAGGGAGTCTGTGCCTTGCAGGGTGATGAGCGCGTTGAGCATGGCCTGGGCCAGGCGGGCGGCGGCCTCGTCCGAGGCGTTGGGCAGGCGGGCGAAGGCCGCGGTGAGGGCCTCGTGCAGGGCCTCGCCGCGCAGGCGCTCCTCCACGGGTTCGGCCTCGGCCCCGGTGGCGGCGGCAAGAGCGATGATGAGCCGGGCGCGCAGGGTTCCCGCGCGTTCGGGCTCGGCCTGCATGAGCGCGCGCAAGAGTCCGTCGGTGCGGAAGATCTCGTCGGCGCGTTCGGTGGCCGCATCCAGGCGCGCCTTGGTGCGCAGCTCGGCCACGGGGGCGCTGGACAGGTAGCCGCCCACTGCACCCACGGCCAAAAACACGCCCACGGCCAGCAGGGCGCGACGCCCGCGCACAAAGCGCGTGCGTCCCCACCAGGCCGCGCCGAGTCCGGCCAGGGCCGCCAGCGCCAAAAGCGCCGCCCAGATCAAAATCGTAAGCGCCATAAAGCCTCCGCGCACCCCTCTTGTGCCTCATTTTTGGGCAAGAGGGAAGCGGATGCGCGCACGGGCAAGGGCGGCGCGGACCGTTCCGGTCATCGTGTGCGCAAATATTTCACACGGGAACGCGATCTTTTTGTAACTTTTTTGGAATCGCATTGAAATTGAGTGGATTACCATGTGGCATAGCCCTTGCTTATAGAGGGTCAGGCGCGTTGTTGCAGGGGTGGGGAACACCCCGAGTGCGCACAAATGGTACACTATTGCCCAAAACGCGCTGGGCCGGAACCGGGGGCGGTTGCCTCAAAAGTCCGGATGCAGTATGGGCACCCCCGCATCGGCAAAACGCCGCGGGTGGCGGCGAAGAGCCGCTGTTTTTTTGGGTGGGGAACCGCAAGACCAGCGCCGCGTGAGCGGCAGACACTGTAATCGACCACACGCGTCCCGGAGTGGGCGGCACTATGCGCAAGAACGCACTCATCGTGCTCATCGTCATGGCGGTCAATTTGGGCCTTTGGGCCTGGTTCAACCGCCCGGCAGATCCGCAGCTCGACTTTACCGGCCAGGTGAAAGCCGTGTCCTTCAGCCCCTACCGGGCCGATCAGGACCCCCTGGTGAACAAATTCCCCACCAAGGCCCAGATCGAAGAGGACGTGGCCTTCCTCAAGGGCAAGGTGGGCGCCATCCGCACCTATTCCTCCATGGAAGGCATGGAGGCCATTCCCGGCATCGCCGACAAGTACGGCATGCCCGTCATCGCCGGCGCGTGGCTCGACAAGCGCATGAAGCGCAACGAGACGGAAATGGCCGGGCTCATCAAGAACTTGACCGAGCACAAGAACGTCACCCGCGCCATCGTGGGCAACGAATCCATTCTGCGCGGCGACTTCAAGCCCGCGGCCCTTGCCGAATACATCCGCCGCGTGAAAGAGGCGGCCCCCAATGTCCAGGTGAGCACGGCAGAGCCCTGGCACGTCTGGATCAACAATCCCGAGCTGGCCGACAGCGTCGACTTTATCGCCATCCACATTCTGCCTTACTGGGAGCGCGTGCCCGAGGAAAAGGCCATCGAGTGGAGCATGAAGCGCTACCACCAGGTGGTGCAGCGCTTTCCCAACAAGCACGTGCTCGTGGCCGAAATCGGCTGGCCTTCCAACGGCGAACGTTGGGGCAAGGCCAAGGCCAGCATCGCCAACGAGGCCAAGTTCCTGCGCCAGTTCATGAACCTGGCCGCGCAGCAGAACATCGACTACTGCGTCATGGAAGCCTTTGACCAGCCCTGGAAGCGCCCGCTGGAAGGCGTTGTGGGCGCGCACTGGGGCATTTGGACCGTTGACCGCGAGAACAAGATCCCCCTGGTGGGCACCATTTTGGAAGACAGCCTGTGGCCCGTGCAGTGGGGCGTTTCGCTCTTGTGCCTGCTGCCCATCTTGTTCTACCTGCACCGCCGCAAGGATCAGCCGTTCCAAGGCAAGCTGTTCTTCTGCCTGCTTTTGCAAACCGTCACCAGCTCCATGGTCTGGATAGCCTTCACGCCCATCACCATTGAATTCCTGCCCGCCGAGACCGCTGCCTGGGCCATGCTTCTGCCCATGCAGATAGGCCTCTTGGCCGTGGTGCTCATCAACGGCTTTGAAATGAGCGAAATGCTCTGGCCCGAGGGCTTGAAGCGCCGCTTCTACCCCCTGCGCCACGACTCCGACGAGGGGCTGGTCAAGGTGTCCATCCACGTGGCCTGCTGCAAAGAGCCGCCAGACATGGTCATCGCCACCCTGAATTCCCTGGCGGCGCTGGACTACCCGAACTTCGAGGTGTTGCTCGTCGACAACAACACCCATGACCCGGCCCTGTGGCAGCCGCTCCAGGAGCACTGCGCCAAGCTGGGCCAGCGCTTCCGCTTCTTCCACCTGGAGGAATGGCCGGGCTACAAGGCCGGCGCGCTGAACTTCGCCCTGAAGGAGACCGCAGCCGACGCCCGCGTCATCGCCGTGGTGGACTCCGACTATCAGGTGCGGCCCTCGTGGCTGCGCTCGCTCACGCCGTACTTCGACAAGCCGGACGTGGCCATCGTGCAGTCGCCCCAGGACCACCGCGAGTGGCAGGGCGACGCCTACAAGACCGTGTGCGCCTGGGAGTACGACGGCTTCTTCCGCATCGGCATGGTGCACAGAAACGAGCGCAACGCCATCATCCAGCACGGCACCATGACCATGATCCGCAAGACGGTGATGGAAGAGGTTGGCGGCTGGGGCGAATGGTGCATCTGCGAAGACGCCGAGCTGGGCCTCAAGGTCTTTGAGCGCGGCTACCAGGCCGTGTACGTGCCGGAGAGCTTCGGCCAGGGCCTGACCCCGGACACTTACTCCGGCTTCAAGAGCCAGCGCTTCCGCTGGGCTTATGGCGCGGTGCAGATTCTGAAGCGTCACTGGCGTCAGCTGCTGCCCTGGAACAAAACCACCAGCCTCGACAACGGCCAGAAGTACCACTTCATCGCCGGATGGCTGCCCTGGTTCGCCGACGCCACGCAGATCGCCGTGCTGGCCGTGAGCCTGTTCTGGAGCCTGGGCATGCTGGCCCTGCCGCGCTATTTCGGCACGCCGTTGTCCATCTTCCTGCTGCCGCCCCTGGGCGCGTTTTTGTTCAAGCTGTTCCACTTCATGTGGTTGTACAAAACCCGCGTGCGTTGCGGCCTGTGGGAGCGCATCGGAGCGGCCATAGCCGGCCTGGCGCTTACGCACACCATCGCCAAGGCCATGGTGCAGGGCCTGTGTACCTCCAAGAAGCCCTTCCTGCGCACGCCCAAGTGCGAGGAGCGTAGCGCCGTGGTGCGTGGCCTGATGATGGCGCGCGAGGAACTCCTCATCCTGTGCACCCTCTGGGTCGCCGCCGGGGCGGTCATTGCCCGCTACGGCACGGAGAACCCGGACATCGTCACCTGGGCGGTGATCCTCATCGTGCAGAGCGCGCCGTACTTGGCGGCCCTGTGCCTCTCGCTCCTGTCGGTGATGCCGAACCTCATTCCCGGCATGAACCGCAGCCTGGCCGGGCAAAGCATGGGGCCGGTCGCCACCGCCGCCACGAGCGGGCTGGGCTCCGCCGCGGCCAGCGTGGCCATTGCGGTGGGCCAGCGCAAGGACAAGGCCTAGCCCGCGCGGCTGCCAGAAACGCTTCATCACAACGCCAAACGGCCCGGCTCCCTCACGAGGGGGAGCCGGGCCGTTTCTTTTTGGCGCGCTGGGCGGGCTTTTCGTCCCCAGCGGGCAGGGGCTCGGTCACGGCAATCAGCCGGGAGGGGAGGCGATGTTCGGCTTGAGCGCAGAGGCCCGGCCATCCTTTGGCGCAAGCGACCGCCGGTCCACATGTCGGTTGGATCGGCGGTTGCGGCAGCCATGCGCGGGAGGATTCGAGGCGGGTACGGGGCCGCGCTTGGACCCCCGGAGCCGATCTCCGGGGGCCCGCGCGCAAGTGCGAGGGAGGGTATGAGGCGTCGAAGTTATCAGGCCATGAGGCGCGCGGACTGGTAGATGACCACCGCGGCCGCGTAGGCCAGGACCGTGTTGAAGACCATGGCGAAGGAGGCCCATTTCCAGCCGACTTCTTTGGCCATGGCCACAACGGTGACGAAGCAGGGAGCGTAGAGGATGACGAAGGCGATGAGCGCCAGGGCCGCGGCCTTGGAGAAGGTGTCATCCTGGGAGATTTTTTCCGACAGGGGGGCGGCCTCCTCGGCGTCGATCTCGCCCAGGGCATAGGCCGTGCCCAGGGTGGACACGATGACTTCCTTGGCCGCAAAACCTCCCAGAAGGGCGATGTTCACACGCCAGTTGAAGCCCGCCAGCGAGGTCAGGGATTCCATGCCCACGCCGGCCTGGCCCGCGTAGGAATGGAGCAGCTCGGCCTCGGACTTCTCGGCCTCGGCGGTCGCCAGGGCCTCTTCCAGGGGGCTCTTGGGCGCCTCGGCGGCTTCTTCGCCTTCGACCGTTGCCGGAGCGGCGGCGGCTTCGGCCGGGTTGGCGGCCTTCTCCTCGTCGATCTGGGTCTGCACGGCGGCGATGCGGTCCTCAAAGGGCTTGGCCTGGTCTTCCGGCAGGGCGGGGAAGGTCATGGCTGCCCAGAGCAGGATGGAGATGCCCAGAATCACCGTGCCCGCCTTGCGGATGTATGACCAGGAGCGCTCCCAGGTGTGGATGCACAGGCCGCGCAGGGTGGGCATGCGGTAGGGCGGCAGTTCCATCACGAACGGCGTGCTTTCGCCCTTGACCACGGTGGAGCGCAGCAGCTTGGCCACCAGCATGGCCGAGGCCCACGCGGCCAGGGTCACGGCGGACATGACACCGGCCTCTTCGCCAGGGAAGAAGGCTGCGGCAAGCATCAAAAACACCGGCACCTTGGCTCCGCAGGTCATGAAGGGAGCCACCAGCAGGGTGGCCAGCTTCTCCTTGGGGCTGCGCAGGGTGCGGGTGGCCATGATGCCGGGCACGGCGCAGCCGCCCGCGATGCCGCCGGAGATGATGAACGGCAGCACGGAGACGCCGTGCAGGCCGAAGACGCGGAACACGCGGTCGAGCATGTAGGCCATGCGCGCCACGTAGCCCGTGTCCTCCAGGGCGGAGAGCAGGAAGAACATGATCATGATGAGCGGCACGAAGCCCATGACGCCGCCCACGCCGGCGATGGCGCCGTCCACGATGAGCGAGCGCAGGAGTCCGTCGCCCATGGCCTCTTTCACGGTGTCGCCCAGCCAGCCGAAGCCGCTCTCCAGCCAGCCCATGGGGTATTCGCCCAGGGTGAAGGTGATGGTGTAGAGCAGGTAGATGACCAAGCCCATGATGACCGGGCCGGTCATCTGGTGGGTCAGCAGCTTGTCCAGGCGGTCGGAGATGCGGATGCGTTCGGCCCGGGTGTCCGGGTAGCTCACCACCTGCTTGGCGATGCCCGCGATGTAGCCGTAACGGTAGTCGGCGATGATGCTGTCGGGCGTGGCGTTCAGGGTCTTCTTCAGGTGCAGGGCCACCTTGCTCACCAGGGCTTCCAACTGGGCGGAAACGGCGGCGTTCTGCTCGCGTCCGTGGCGGATCACCGAGGCGTCGGCCTCCAGGTACTTGATGCCCACCCAGCGCGCCGGGCCCTTTTCGGCCAGCAGCCGGGAATTCGAGATGATCTGCTCCATCTCCTCCAGCACGGGGTCCAGGTCCAGGCCATAGGTGATGCGCAGGGGCTCGGCGGTGCGGTTCTTGGTTTGGGCGATGCGGATGGCCTCGTCCAGCAGCTCGCGCTTGCCCGTGCCCTGGCGCGCCACGGTCTCCACGGCGGGACAGTCCATGAGCGTGCTCAAGAGGCCGACGTTGATCTCTTTGCCCGCCTTGCGCACCTCGTCCATCATGTTCAGCGCCAGAACAAGCGGCACGCCCAGCTCCATGATTTGGATGGCCAGGTAGAGGTTGCGCTCCAGCGCGTCGGCGTTGAGCACGTTGATGACCGCGTGGGGGTGTTCGTCGGTGAGGAAGTTGCGCGCCGCGCGCTCCTCGTCGGAATAGGCGGTAAGGGAATAGGTGCCGGGCAGGTCCACCATGTCGAGGGTCAGCTCGCCCTGACGGATCTTGCCGGATTTTTTTTCCACGGTGACGCCGGGCCAGTTGCCCACGTGCTGGTGGGCCCCGGTGAGGGCGTTGAACATGGTGGTCTTGCCGCAGTTGGGATTGCCGGCAAGGCCGATGGTCAGTGTTGTCGACATGGGGTTACTCCGCGGGCTCAACCGTGATGTGGTCGGCCTCGCTGTTGCGCAGGGTTATGGTGAAGTCCCGCAGGCGCAGGGCCACGGGATCCTTGAGCGGAGCCTTGCCCACCACGGTGACTTCCGCACCGGGAATGAGCCCCATGTCGCGCACCCTGCGGCCCAGTTCGCCCTGGGCGTCGATGGCGCAGATGCGCAGTTTTTGGTCGACCTTGGCGTGGCGCAGCTTTTGGCACGAATTCATGAGCTTCTCCTTACTCTTTCACAGGCCCTGCCTGCGTTGTTTCCAATAAGTGGGTGGGGGTCGGTTCGCACAGCGGGCATCAGCCGAGGACAGTGCATCTCCGTGCGCCTTCCTGGCCTTTGCCCTGTGGCCGCTTCGGCTTCTTTTCGCCGCACGAGCCCTTGCAGGTGCACCCGCCGCCGCAGCAAGCGCTTTTGCCCGTAAGCCTTCCGTAGAAGCCCCACAGGGTGAAGCCCGCCCCCAACGCCAAAATGATCAAGACCGCGATTTCTTGCCACATGACTCGTTACTCCTTCGTTTCGGCGCGTCCACACGGACCGGCGCCGTCGAGGTCGTGTCTATTGAAATTGAAATTCGTTGTCAAGTGGGGGGCGAAAGATTCTGCGCCTCGGATTGGATGGGGGGGGAAGGAATTCTACGGGCTGGGCTGGCGTGACTGACCGGAGCGGAATGGCGCGCGTAGAGGCTTGATCCGGCCTTGAGGACGCTCTTGGTTTGCACCGGAAGCAGGGGCAGTGGGGGAGCTCTTAGGACTGGGGATTCACCGATACTGGCATGGAGGCTCTGGGCACTTAGATGGAAGTTGCCCTTGAAATCACGAACGCTGGCGCCGGTAACTTCTTTGGCATATATCTCAAAAACGCGGGATGATACGTTCCAAGCCGTAGCTCTCTATCAAGCTTGTGTACAAAGTTATGCTGTTTGAAAAGACAAAAGCAGTGTCTTGATGGCGACTAGTTCAAAGAGAAGTGAATTAAAGATGTAATATAAGTAATAAGTGTCTAATGGCTTTTGCTACACCTTCTTAATATAATGAATTTGAAAAATACGGAGTTAACAGAGAAAGAAATTGCAATTATCATCGCTTTTGCGAGATACTTGTCAAAGTGATAAAATACTAACCATTGCACAAGAATAGAGTAGAGCGCTATGACGAAAATCTGATAAGCGATCCATATTGCATAGCCAGAAAGGCGAATTCCATTGCTGCGAAACAACGTTTTACCAGAAATAAACCAACCAAGCACACACCCTAGGGGAGTGCTCACAGCATTGGAAAAACCTGGCTCTAAGAATGAATAAGTAACGAGAACGGCATAGATAAGAACATCGAAAAAGACCGCAAGTGCGGCGGCTATGGCATACTTAAGAATGTATATCTTGTGTACAGGTATTAGCATTATGGATTGATGCGCAAGAAATCATGCGGAGACAGTGCTTTGTCGTCCACGTAAAAGCCTTGGTGGGCATATGGTTTCCCAAAACGCAGGCCATTGTACGGCACATTATGGCGATGTAGCCACTGCTGCGTGATATGTGAAATGTCTGCAATAACACGGGCTTCATCGTTGTTATGGGTTTGCATGCGACGCGAAGTATAAATAATAATTTGCCACCCGGCGTCAGCAAACTCATGCATTTTAGCAATAATATCAGCATTAGGAGTTTTTTCTGGATAAGGGACAGCTGGGTCTTCTTTGGTTATCGTGCCATCTAGGTCGATGACCAGAACGGGAGAAAAATTCTCAGCTTTAAGGTGTAACATGTCGATCCCCCAAAAGTTTATCACTTGTTCCGGGGTTCCCATGGGTTTAAAAAGATGGACCGGGTCCATCACAATTTTTTTATCAGTGGAAATGTACCGCTTATATAGACGAGAAACGTAACATTCGCCATTTGTAACGCTGTTGACTTCTTCTTGACCAAGCTGAAAAAACAATTCGTAATCTCGAAAGTAGTACAGTCCGACAGAAGCCCAGGGAGAAATTCGCTTTTTTTCTCGAATATCAAAGACAGCGTTACTTTCGTTGGCAGCGCAAAATGACCACGAACTTCCTTCTGCTCTTGCACAAGGAATAATACCATCAATGCTTGGATCATTCATTAGGCTCATAATGTTTTTGCTTTGAAAGAAAGTGTCGCAGTTGTAAATGACGATTGGACATCCCGGGATAGCATAAGGCTTCGCAAGCATAGCTGTTTCAAGTTGGCCACGCGTTACAGAAACAATTTCGTGCCAATATATGCTACAAAATGGGTACAGATCAGACAAAACGTCAATCATCTTTTCACGAAGACGGTGTTTCGCTTGAGTGATTATCACCAATCGATCATCAGCAAGGATTGGTAACGATTGCAAAGACCATTCTAAAAACGTACGGCCACGCATGCGAATTTGAGCTTTTGGCAAATTCTGGAATATCGCTTGGAAGCGAGTTCCTTCCCCCGCAGCACATATAATATATGTAATTGCCATGGGACCTCCTAACGTGTTTTGAATAACTGTATTGCACGCAATAGCTGTTGCTGCATGCGCAAAGGAGAGTCTGAGTGCAGCGGAATCATGCTTAAGAATAGTGATGCCTCATATAGTCGTACGCGTTTAACATCAACAGCAAGCCGTTTTAACATGGCATTGAATTGTGTGGCGAGGTTGTCCAGGCCTGGAACATGTCTTGGGCGTAAAGTCAGCGCCAAGTCTGGCTGCATAACAATGTCAACGAGATCATACACCATGAGGTCATAGAGTCCAAGAAATGAGTGGCTAAGCTTCGCCAAGTCGTACCAAGGAGGCAAGTAGGCTCCAAAGGGATCTTCTTGTTGGTAGCCACGCGGATCAATGAGCTTAAGTACCCCTTGAACTGGATCAAAAATCATATTGGAGAAGAACAGATCTCCGTGTGAATACCAAAGTTCACCACCCTCGTCATCATTTACGGCATCTTCTAGCGCATGTAGTGCCGCAGCGGCGAAAGCGTTGAATGATTCCAAACCTTGCAAGCGACAAACATTATCTAAAGCCAATGTATGATGCGTACGTAATGTCTGCTCCACTCGTTGTTGAGTCTTTTCTGTAAAACAACTATGAGCTCGTGCCACATAATCCTCGCGCGAGACTTCTTTGCGCGGACAGGCGTTGAGATATCTTTCCACTGCCGAAACGAATAGGCGGCAAGCATCATCACTAGCAAACAGTCCGTTCAGCAAAGATTTTGCCACATCGATTTGTGGTATTATTTCTATCTCATAGGCTGCTGAATTTTCAAATTCTAGAAAATCGCCCACATGCGGAAAGTATGTCCGAATAGCACTTGGCACATTACTTAGAAAATGATACTCGGAACGAATTTTATCTGTTTTGTTCGATTGTTTGAGAAAATAAGTGTCTCTATGAATGCGTAAGGAATTAAAGTATCGTAAAGAAAAATTGCTGCTAAACAACTGTAGCACTGTCTGAGGATGGAGAAGATCAGGCATCTGTTCTGTTGTGGCCACACATTTTGCAAAAATATCAGGCTGTGCTCCTTCTTTTAAAAGTCTATACCGAATACAGAAAAAAGCGATGCGTGCCCCGCTGCTTGTGATCCCATGGACAAGGAGTGGTACATCTGTCTCACTGGCTTTAAGTAGTAAATGATTGAGCCAGTTTATGTCTAGAGGGTAAAAAGTCATATTAAAAAAAATTACTTGGTCATCGGGCTGTGGATGTATTCCCTCTTTTAAAAGAATCTTTTGCCCAATTTGCAGTGAGTCACTTAACTCGATTGGAAATAATTCCAAACAAAATATAGTGATAGCAGAGTGCAAGGCCGGGATGTTTTTAAGCTGCTGCATATATGTGAGGTGCCCGACACGTAGCTTGTGCAGCTCTTCTTGTGGAAAAATGCGCCGTAGAAAACAAAATTTTGGTTGCTCTGAAAAAGCAAGAAGTATTATGCCCATTATTTTCTCCTAGAGCAGAGGCTGCGGACAGTTGTGTATGCGGCCAACACGAACGTCGTTACATAAACCACTATCATCAGCTGATCGTAGTGACTTGTATCGCCGGCTGGCAAGAAGCGCAGACTGCCCCCCACCCGATCGACAATTGTAAGAGAGGCATATTGGGCTTCACCGAGTATAAGATACAGCGCGTACCACTCTAAGAACCATGATATCAATGATGCCGTTACTGTTATAGCTATCGTGCCATTTTTTCTCCATGGAAGTTGTTGTAAGCCTCTCCGCAAACCATACGCGAAATGTATGAGCATTCTGTCGCCTTTAGCAGGATTAGAAATCTGTAAAATCTTGCGCTCAAAGCGTAATAGGACCGGCTCAACGCCATAGATGGTAATCTGAATCACAATAAATATTAGCACTAAAAATAGGATCAGAATCCTCATGTCTTGCAATTGTGCGGCGGCAAAAGCGAATAGCATTAATGCCAAAACATCGAAGGACCGTAAAACCATTAAAGTATAAAAAACAGAAAGAATTTTTTGCCATGGTCTGCTTGAGCATAGCGCTAGCACGACTAATTCGTAAGACATCGCAGATGTTAGAAACCCTAGTGTGATACCAATAAAATGAGCAAAGCATGTCCAGCGCCATGTCTTGCGTAGTGATCCCAGGCCAACATGAAGACGAAATGCGCGCAGAAGATGAGCCAGCAGCAACATTCCTGAGGCAATAACTAAAGCAGTAATGTTGCTTGGTGTATTCATGGTTCAATCCAACGAGATGCAACGGTAAGTGTATGTCTTTGGTTCAGGAATGTGCTGGCTGAAGAGAGCTTCTGCGTTATATGCATACCTACAGGTGAGCTTCAAAATGTGCCAAGCTTGCATAAATATCCTCGCATTCGAAACTTGATCATCTTCGCGCCATGAAAGTGGGAAAAATTCAAATGGACTATGCTTCCAAATGCTATATAGTAACATGTATACGTTGAAAGTCAGATCGTCCGGAAAGTGAAGATAGAACTTGCGTCGCAAAAAATTCGCTTGGTAAACGTTCAGTCCGGCCCCCATGTCATACACTCGATGGTGTACAGCAACGGAGATAAGTGTGTTGAATAGTCTGTTGCCGACTGTGCGAAGAAGTGAATAGTCTTGTAAAATAGAATTAGGTGCGAAACGTGCGCCAAGGAAAGAATCAAATTGTTTATGCATTCCAGAGCTGATATACGGCATGATGTCACGGATGTGACCCTGGTCATCCCCATGTAGCACAACTAAAGTGTCATAATTTTTTTCCAAGAAGTATCCAAACGCGACTTTATGCGAGCCTCCAAGGTTATAATTGTTGTCGTTTTGGAGTAATGTACCGGTAGCTCCTTGCAGCGCGCGCAAACTCTCACGAGCAGCATCTAATGTCCTGTCGGGACTTCGATTTTCCACCACAACAATTTCTGTGAATTGAGCAGCAATACCCGGCGTAAACTGAGAGATGACTCGACTTATCTGCTTTTCACAACAATATGCAGGGATAAAGACCATAATTGATGACACAGCAGGCCTCATTTTGTGAAGGTGAACGTGTCGAGAGACGTATGAGAAACGTAACCGCTTCTGGACTATTTCGAAATTCTCTATGAGTAAGCTTCGTCGCTCCGCAGCATTGACATTCTCGACCTCACTATCTCGTCATGAATTACTGAGGCAATCAGGTCGATGTCAAGCTTTGAACTGCGCAGCTGTTTTTTAAATCCTTTCGAACTAGGTGAAACGTAGCACTGTCTATCTGCGTCTAAGCGCACTAATGATGCAAACACGTAATGGTAGTCCTATGCAATGATTCTGTCGCAACAATCGTGAAGCATTGAGTGAAAAAACAAACCAACAGACTGGGCTGATCCGCAAGATTAAGTTGTGCAACTCGCCATGTCGTCCGTACTTGTTACTTCTTCGCGAGCGATTGTCGTAGTCCCCAATAGTTCGTCGATCAATGTGTATTGCCTTTGGTGGAGGCTCTCTTCAGACCTCAGAAACGGATTATATTGCATATACTTATAGACGTTAAGCGCAGGTTTTGCTTTCATCTGTAAGGCTTATTGGCTGCGGATGAAAATCTTGACTAAATATTTTGAGTCTACCACGAATTGAGCTACCGATAGCGCCTTCGTGCAGATACTTCTGGCTTTGCCGGGTCAGAATGATATTTAATATTGCTTCTGCTTAGCAATAAACACTCTGCTTCTTTTGGTTGTGTCCAGTATTTTCATCGCTATTGACCAGAAACAAAAATTATTCCGTGGGACGGTCTTGGGGAAGGGGGTATCTTCCAAGCGAGACAGCAAATAAGCAGCCCTCAAAGTGTTAGCCAAGCTAACGGCAAAGCGGACGATTCAAATGGCCCTATTCTGTCTTAGGTTTTTGTCAGTTCAAGTCTCTTACCCAGAAGCCACATCCGAACGCCATTGTTGTAAATCAAGCAAAGCATTACTAAACATAAAAAGAAAATCACATAGTTGGCCGGATAAAAGTATGCTGTCCGCCCTCCAGGCATGCTAAGGATAACAAGCACAGCCTGTATGTATGACACAAAGCAAAGAAATATTAAAAAATGATATTTTTTTCTCAGGGTGTGTTTCGTTATAAAGAGAGCAAGAAGACCAATGCTGAGTACATAGACTAGTAATATATGTCTGCCGAATGTATATTTAAAAGGTACAAAAGATAAGACACGTTGCCTTCCTGCGGATGACTTCCAGCTATCCGTGTACAACGTGTTTACCAATTCATTTTTTCCTGTTTTAAACAAAGAAATATCGAACAGCCTGTCGGTATCAACATTGTTGTGAGTGCCGGAAAAGGGCTCGATGTAAAATTGTTTTTTAACGCTAAAAAGGCGCAAAAACATATTGAGTTGCGTCTTTAAAAAAATGCTTTTGTTTCGTGAAATGATTCTTAAGTATGCAGACATGAAGTTTTTTTGCGTTTCGTCTGAGGCGTTAGAGGCGGTGAGTCCTCTACCCTCCGAATGATTATAAGCGTAATAACCAGTCACGCCATACTCTTTTAGTAGTTCTAAGGGAACAATTTTATTAATGGCCTCGATGTCTTTCCCCGCAAGGCTGTAATTAATGTCAATATGGCTGGAATTAAATATATTCTGTAATTGACTGATGGCAGAAATGAAAACGTAATCTTTCCCGTGGTGTGCCGTGCTTCCGACATTTTGTATGTAGCTTAGGGCCAAGAAGAATACAATATACCAAGAAATGCAAATTATTTTCTTGCTGCGTCGGTCGAAGTTGGCAACAAAAAAAACAAAATATGCGAAGGCAAGCGATAACACAATGCCTTCACTGCGCCAGACGCCAATTAATGCAAATAAGAATGATGTTTTGAATGTAAACAATAGTGTTGTGTGTGTTCTTTTTAAATGGTGAAACACAACTAATGAAACAGAAAGCAAAGTAAGCATTGTGTAAAAGCAGTTTCTGTATGGATTCAACGCGACAAACACAGTTTCTGGTATTAAAAAAAAGACGAAAACGCCGTAGGCTTCCCACCTTCCAAAAACGTCTTTCATCTGTGAGTAAATATATGCGATCAGGGCAACAAGCAGGTTGGACTGAATTACTGGAATGGCAATAGGGTGTGGGAGGAAGCTGAAACATCCCGCGTAGAAAACGCTTGTAAAAGCTGAGTGCCAATAGAAAGGTATGAATCTTAATGAGTATGAAAGCGTTACATAATTATCAATCTCCAGGCCGTATGATTCTGGATACGTAATGACAGCAACAAAAAAAGCCGGAACTGATAGAAGTAAATATGACCGATAAAAAACAGATAACTTGTTTCTTGAGGAACAAATTATGATAGATCTCCAGAATAGGTAAATGAATATTATCCCAACAAGCTTTGCGGAATAAAACTGTACATTCAATTCATAGGGCTCAAACTGCGCACCATTGTAATGGAAAAAGCTTTCTTGCCGTGCTATATACGCAAAATTTCCGGTGTTTAAAAAAAAAGACATAGAAAAATGACAAATGACAAGTGCGAGTAACAAGCAATTTTGCTGCTGCACGTGAGCATATGAATTTAAACGACCTCCCCAAAATATCAATTGTTGCCACTTACACATATCAATTGTCGACGTGTGTTTTGTTGCGGTTTTCTGGGGATCACACAAATGCTTTTCTTCCACCTCAGCTCCCAGACCTTGTTGTCGGTCATTCCAGGTAATTCTGTGACCCGCTGTCGGTTTTGGACTCGATTCCCGTACCCAGACAGGGGGCGCACGTCAAGTCGATGTACTGGTTTGGTTTCGTTATTCAGCTCCTGTCGATGGCTCGCTAGGAGGATGAGCTTTGCCGCTTTCAAGTCAGGAAGCCTCGTGCTGCTTTAAAAATTCTTGAGCGTGATCCATTCATGGGGCTGTGCAGCAAGAAATTACGGAAGGTGGCCCTATCGGAGCGGGATGGCGCTTTCATCCGCGTTGGGCATCAACCGAGACAGGTGAGACGTTGTGCCAATAAACGAAAATGCTGGTGGGGGGAGAACCGCTGCCAGGCCAGAGTCACTGAATCAGGCAGAGCCAGGGGATTCATGGGCACAGAAATGCACAGACGGCAGAGTCTCCCGGCGCAGCCTGGGCGTGGACATGGCGGAGACGCGCAAAGCGCTGGAAGAATTGGGGCGGGGCACAAGAGCTGCGGGAGGTGCCGGCACCCCCAGCATTCCCCTTGGGCAAACGAAAAAGCGGACCACCTTTCGGTGATCCGCTTGAGCGTGCTGGCGTCCCCAAGGGGGTTCGAACCCCTGTTGCCGGCGTGAGAGGCCAGTGTCCTAGGCCACTAGACGATGGGGACGGACAATGCTTTGGTGGGCCGTGAAGGACTCGAACCTTCGACTCTATCATTAAAAGTGATATACTCTACCAACTGAGTTAACGGCCCCCGAAGGAAGGCTCTTCTATCCATGCGCAGGGGCGGTGTCAAGATTTTTTGTGCGCCGCTTCCGCTTTTCCTCTCAAGGTGCAAATTCGGGCAATCTGCGGTACCTACTCACATGGGCACACGCAATCTTCGTATACACCGCCGCTGTCGTCCGCGCAAGCCCCGCCTGCCGGTCCATACCCAGCGCGACGTCCGTTTGCGCATGCTGGCTGAGCACTCGCGCGACATCTACTTCTCCATGCGCTTTCCCGATGGACGCTACGAGTACATCAGCCCTTCGGCAGAGGCCTTGTTCGGCTATAGCCCGCAAGACTTCTACCAGGATTCCGGCACGCTGCTGCGCTGCGTGGCTCCGGTCTGGCGCGACCAGGTCCGGGCTTGGCTGAGCGACATCCCCCAGGGCAAGGTGCCCGACGAGATCGAGTTCCAGATCATCGACAAGGCCGGGCGGCAACGCTGGGTGCGCCAGCGGCAAATCTGCGCCCCGACGCCGGACGGCTCGGCCTGGTTGCTGCAAGGCGTGGCCACGGAGGTTCCCGGCTCGCGCCTGGATGAAAAGACCCTGCGCGAGAGCGAGGAGCGTTTCCGGGCGCTGGCCGAGAGTTGGGTCGAGCAGGTGCTTATGCGCATCAATCTGCGCACCGCCACCTACGAGTACATCAGCCCCGGCATTGAGCGCATCACCGGGCGGACCCCGGCGGATTTTTATGCCCGGCCCGTGCCCTTTCTGGAAACCGTGGCGCCCCGGTGGCGCGAAGCTGTGGCCGCGTGGGTCGACGAGTTGTTCCAGGGCGGCATCCAGTCGGAATACGAGTACGAGGTGCTGCACACCAGCGGCCAAACGCGCTGGGTCAACCAGCGCGGCGTCATCGTCCGCGACGGCGCTGGCTGCCCTGTCGTGGCCCAGTTCGTGCTGTTCGACGTCACCGAGCGCCGAAGACTGGAGGACGCCCTGCGCGAGAGCAACCAGCGCTACGCCCTGGTCTCGGACAACATGGTCGACATTATCTGGGCCGCGGACGAAAACCTGCACTGGACCTATTTGAGCCCCTCGGCCCAGACCTTCATAGGCATGCCCCTGGATGTTCTGCTCCAGCGGACCCTTGCCGAGGTCTTTCCCCCCGACTCCCTGCCCGTCATCGAGCAGGCCCTGCGGCGCTGGGAGCAGGCCAAGCCCGGCTCGCCGGAAGACGGTCCCCGCTGGCTGCTGCTGGACCTGAAACATGCCGACGGCGGGCTTGTGCCCGTGGAGGTGCTGGCGCGCCCCGTGCGCGACGAATCCGGGCGCATCACCGGTTACTGCGGCACCGCCCGCGACATCCGCCCGCGCATCCGCATGCAGCGCGTGGAGGCCGCGCTCAACCGCCTGGCCCGTGTGTTGATGGAATGTGAGGACCTGGGGCAGACCCAGGTGCTGGCTGCGGCCTGCGCCGAGGAGATCACCGGCGCGCGGCAAGCCCTGGCTGCCCAGCGCGACCCGGAAACCGGGCTGCTGCTCGGCCCGGATGGGCGGCCTCAGCCGGAGGTTGCGCCCGAGGCCGCGCCCGAGGACGCGCTGGCCGTCACCGTGCTCCACGCCGGAGAGGAGGTGGGCTGCATTTCCGCCGTGGGCATCGCGCCGGAGGCGGTCCAGGAGGCCCGGCAGCTGCTGGGGCGTGTGGGGTCGCTGTTCGCCCTGGCCGTGGCGCGCATCCGTGCCGAGGAAGCCCTGCGCAAGAGCGAGCGCATGTCGCGCAAGCTGCTGGAGTCCATGCACGAGGGCGTGTGGGCCATGGACCGCGACCAGAACACCATCTTCGTCAATGAGCGGTTGTCCTCCATGCTGGGCTATTCCGTGGCCGAGCTCAAGACCATGCACCCACCCGATCTGCTGGACGCCGCGCAGCGGCCCCTGGCCCTGGCGCGCATGCGGGAGCGCCGCATGGGCCTCTCCGGGGCCTCGGACTACGAGGTGACGCGCAAGGACGGCTCCCTGCTGCCCATGCACGTCAGCGCCTCGCCCATCTTGGACCGGAGCGGCAGCTTCGAAGGGTTGGTGATGACCGCCGTGGACCTTTCCGAGCGCAAGCTCATGGAGGGGGAGCTGCGGCGCAACCAGGCCCGCTTCGAGGCCCTGTTCGAGCTCTCGCGGCTCACTACGGCCACGGAGGAGCAAATGGCCGCCTTCACCCTGCGCGAGGGCCTCCGTCTTACCGGCAGCAGCGCCGGGGTGCTGTTCTTCGTCAACGGCGACGGCACGGAGCTTTTGCCCATGGCCTGGCGCGGCGAGCGCGAAAATGCGCACACCCAGGTCGCACCCACCAACGGCCAAACGCCTTGGGCCGTGGTGTACACCACGCGCCGGCCACTGGTGCTGAACGACTTCAGCCAGTTCGAGTCCAGCATTCCGCCCGGCTATGTGGCCGTGGAGCGGTTTCTGGGCGTGCCCGCCCTGGACGGCGAACGGCCCGCCGCGGTCCTTGGCCTCACGGGCAAGGCGGCCGACTATACGGTGGATGACAGCCTGCAGATTTCGCTTTTGATGGACGGCATGTGGCGCATTGTTCGCGGCCGCCGCGACGAGGAACGCATCCGGGCCTCGCTGCGCGAAAAGGAGGCCCTGCTGCGGGAGGTGCACCACCGGGTGAAGAACAACCTGCAGGTGGTGTCGTCGCTTTTGGACATGGCGGGCCGCAGACTCAGCGAGGGCGAGGCGCGCCGGAGCATGGAGGAGGTGCGGGCCAAGGTGCAGGCCATGAGCCTGGTGCATGCCCAGCTTCACGGAGAGAGCGTGTCCGGCGCGGGTGCCGCCGGCATGGGGGCCGGGCGCGGCATCGATCTGGAACGATACGTGCGGGCGCTTTTCCGTCAGTTGCGGGAGATCTATTCAGGCGGCATGGAGTTGAGCATCCGGGTGCTGCTGGACAAGCTGGAGCTTGGGCTGGAGCAGGCCGCTCCCCTGGGGCTGGCCTTGAACGAGGTGCTGGCCAATGTTTTCAAGCATGGCCGCCGCGAGGGCGTTCCCGGGCGGGTGGACCTGCGCGCCTGGCAGGAGGAGGACGGCCAAGTGCGCATCGAGGTGCGCGACAACGGCCCGGGCCTGCCTGTGGACCTTGTGCCAGAGCGCGCCCACAGCCTGGGCATGAAGCTCATGTTCGGCTTGGTGCGCAGCCAGCTGAACGGTGAACTGACCCTGGAGAGCCGCCCGGACGGAACCTGCGTGTGCATCTGCTTCCATCCGCGAATTGTTATTTGACAAATTTTTGCCAGGGGCGCGGCCCGGCCAACAGGCCAGGGAAGGCGGCCGTGCCGGGCCTGCGCCGGGGCAAGGCTACCAGGACATGAAGTTCTTGATGGCCGTGACGCGGGCGTGGGCCTCCCGGCCGGAGCGTTCCTCGTCCAGCGCCAGGGAGTAGTCGTGGCCGGGCAAGAACTCCGGGCAGCGCGAGGCCTCGGCGGAGTCCTCGGGGCAGACGCTGGCCCTCGGCCAACCTTCCAGCACCAGGGCCTCGGCCGCCTGCTCACAGCCATCATCCGAGAAATGTTCGCAATCACCGCAACGCACATCGCCGTTTGTCTGCATGTTTCCTCCAGGGTGTTCCGGGAGCCTGTGGCGGTCCCGTGGTTAACGCGATGGAAGGATGATAGCGATACGACAAATATTTGTCAATACGCAATACCCCGGTGCCCTTGAGCCGCACCTCGAATTGTGCGAAGGTGCGGCAGTTCTTCACAAGGGGCCAGCACCATGCGCGAGATCATCCTCATCCACGCCACGGGCGAAGACCGTCCTGGCATCACCTCGGTGCTCACCGGGGTCTTGGCCGCCTGCGGCGTGGACATCCTGGACATCGGCCAGGTCGTCATCCACGACCACCTCACCCTGGGCATGCTGGTGGCCCTGCCGGACGAGGCCCAGGCCGCGCCGGTGCTGAAGGACCTGCTCTTCAAGGCCCACGAGCTGGGCATCGTCCTCAAGCTCACCCCCATCAGCCCGGAGCGCTATGAGACCTGGGTGGGCGTACAGGGCCGCCCCCGGCACATAGTGACCCTGCTGGCCCGCAGGCTGGAGGCGGAGCACATCTCGCGCCTTACCGGCGCGCTGGCCCGCCACGGCCTCAACATCGACATCATCAACCGCCTTTCGGGCCGCGTTTCCCTGGCCAACGGGGGCGAGGTGCGCCCGGCCTGCGTGGAGTTCTCCGTGCGCGGCGCCACGGCGGACTGGACGGCCATCCGCGGCGAGTTCATGGATATTTCCGCCGAAATGGGCGTGGATGTGGCCCTGCAGGAGGACAACGTCTTCCGCCGCAACCGCAGGCTGGTGGCCTTTGACATGGACTCCACGCTGATCCAGGTGGAGGTCATCGACGAGTTGGCCAAGCGCTTTGGGGTGGGCGACGAGGTCTCGGCCATCACCGCCGGGGCCATGCGCGGCGAGTACGATTTCAAGGAGAGCCTGCGCCGCCGCCTGGCGCTGTTGAAAGGCCTGGACGCGCGCGTGCTGGAAGATGTGGCCGCCGCCTTGCCGCTGACAGAGGGCGCGGAGCGGCTTATTGCCAACCTGAAGCGCCTGGGCTTCAAAATCGCCATCATTTCCGGCGGGTTCACTTATTTCGGCGACCGCTTGAAGCATCTGCTCGGCATCGACTACGTCTACGCCAACAAGCTGGAGATCAAGGACGGACGTCTCACGGGCCGGGTCATTGGGCCCATTGTGGACGGCGCGCGCAAGGCCGAGCTGCTGCGCCGCCTGGCCGTCAAGGAAGGCATCGACCTCCAGCAGGTGGCCGCCGTGGGCGACGGCGCCAACGATCTGCCCATGCTGGGCCTCGCGGGCCTGGGCATTGCCTTCCACGCCAAGCCCAAGGTCAAGGCCGGGGCGCGGCAGAGCATCTCCACCCTGGGGCTCGACGCCATCCTCTATCTCATCGGCTTCCGCGAGCGCGAAACCCTGGGATGACCTCTTTGCTCCCCCTTTACATGCGCCAGCGGGCACGGTACATGCGTTGCTGGCAACTGCCTTAATTCCTGGTGCAATTTTCCCCCAAAGATTGTCTGCATCAACGCCTTGCCCAACGTTTGTTGTGCTCTTGGCCCACGCGCATTTACTCTTAAATGTATGAGGTAAAAAAATGCACGCTTTCCAGAATATGCAGCTGCGCACCAAGCTGCTGGTCGGGTTTCTGCTTGTCACCGCATTGACCCTCGTCATCGGAATCTTCGCCCTTGCGGAGATCCGCATCTTGAGCGCCAATGACACGAAATTGTATGAGAAGGTCACCGTGCCGCTGGGAGACATTGCCGACGTTTCCACCGCGTTCCAGCGCATCCGCATCAATTCCCTGGTGGCGACCCACGCCAAGAATAAGGCCGAGCTGGAAAACGCCAAGGAAAGCATTCTGAAGTTCCGCAAAATCATCGCGGAGAGCCTGGAAAAGTTTGAAAAAACCTTAATCACCGATGAAACGCGCAAAGCCTACGCCGAGCTGCAGGAGACGCGCAAAGCGTATATCGTCGTGCTCGACAAAGTGCTGACCCTGGCGGAGGCCGGCAAGGAGGCCGAGGCCGGCGAACTCATGCAGGGCGAGGCGCGCACGGTGGCCCGCGCGTACCAGGAGCATATCGACAAGCTCATGGATCTCAGCGTGGAGCAGGGCAAGCTCATCTCCACCGAAAACGCCAAAGAGGCCGCGGCCTCGGCCACGCTGATGTACGCCATCATCGCCGCGGCCTTCCTGGGCTCTATCGGTCTGGGCCTTCTGCTTACCCGCGACGTGATGAACCAGTTGGGCGAGGACCCCGGATACCTGAGCCTGGTGGCGGGCAAGATCGCCGGCGGCGACCTGGACGTGGTCTTCCGCGCGCAGAAGAAGCTGGGCGGCGTGTACGCGGTTTTGCAGGAAATGGTCAAAACCATGAAGGGCAAGATCGCCGAGGCCGACGCCAAGTCCGCCGAGGCGGCCGAAGAGGCGCGCAAGGCGCAGATAGCCACGGACGAGGCCAACGCGGCCAAGGCCCAGGCCGAGCGCGCCAGGGCCGAGGGCATGATCCACGCCGCCACGCAGCTGGAGAAGGTGGTGGAGGTCGTCAGCTCCGCCAGCGAGGAGCTCTCCGCCCAGGTGGAGCAATCCAGCCGCGGCACCGAGGAGCAGTCGCAGCGCGTGGCCGAAACCGCCACGGCCATGGAGGAGATGAACGCCACGGTGCTCGAGGTGGCGAAAAACGCCTCCCAGGCGGCGGATTCGTCGCACGACGCGCGGGCCAAGGCCCTGGAGGGCGCCGCCATCGTGGCTCAGGTCATCGCCGGAATCCACACCATGCAGACCGTGTCCCTGTCCTTGAAGGAGGACATGGGGGTGCTGGGCAAGCAGGCCGAGGGCATCGGCCAGATCATGAACGTCATTTCCGACATCGCCGACCAGACCAACCTGCTGGCCTTGAACGCCGCCATCGAGGCGGCCAGAGCGGGCGACGCGGGCCGGGGCTTCGCCGTTGTGGCCGACGAGGTGCGCAAGCTGGCCGAGAAGACCATGGCCGCCACCAAAGAGGTGGGCGACGCCATCAGCGGCATTCAGAACGGCGCCCGAAAGAACCAGGAGAACGTCGAGCGGGCGGTGACCACCATCGAGCAGGCCACCACCCTGGCGGGCCAGAGCGGCGAGTCCCTGCAGCAGATCGTCAGCCTGGTGGAGATCTCCACGGACCAGGTGCGCTCCATCGCCACCGCCAGCGAACAGCAGTCCGCCGCCAGCGAGGAGATCAACCACAGCATCGAGGAGATCAACCGGATCTCCCGCGAGACGGCAACCGCCATGAACCAGTCGGCCCAGGCCGTGGGCGAACTGGCCAACCAGGCCGGAACCCTGCGCGGGCTCATCGAGAACATGAAGAGCGGCGCCTAGGCTCCGCTTTTGCACCAATGAAAAAGGCCGGGCGAAAGCCCGGCCTTTTTTTGCGGCAACGGTTCGTGGGGGGGGGCGGTTCCCGCGGGGACGCCGGGTCTACCCGGCGGCCTTGGTCAGGGCGGTGAGCACCCCGGCGTAGAAGGGCTCGTCGGCGATTTCGCGCACGAGCTCGCAGTAGGTGACCAGACCGGTCTTGTCGACAACGAACACGGCGCGGGCCAGCAGGCGCAGCTCCTTGATGAGCACGCCGTAGCCCAGCCCGAAGGACGCCTCGCGGTGGTCGGAAAGGGTCTCCACCTTGTCGATGCCCATGGCCCCGCACCAGCGCTTCTGGGCAAAGGGCAGGTCCATGCTGATGGTGAGGATGCGCACATCGGAGCCGAGCTTGGCCGCCTCGGCGTTGAAGCGCCGGGTCTCCACGGCGCACACCGGGGTGTCGAGGGACGGCACGCTGACCAGGGCCAGGGCCAAGCCCTTGTAGTCGGCCAGGGTGACGGAGGCCATGTCGTTGGTGACCAGGGTGAAGTCCGGAGCCTTTTGCCCCACGACGATCTCGGGGCCCACCAGTGTCAGCGGGTTGCCGCGCATGGTGACGATGCCGGGTCTTTCAAGCATGACGAGCCTCCGTTCAGTCTGCGGGAATGTGTACTGCGGATCATACGCCTGCGCGCGAGGAAAGGGAAGAGGTGCGCACTATGCAGGCCGCATACTGCGTAGTTGTCAGCGTGGGGCGGCGGGCTGGCAGCAGGGGCAGAAGGTGCTGGTGCGCCCGGCCACGCGCGCGCTCTGCATGGCCGCGCCGCAGACCAGGCAGGGCTTGCCGCTGCGTCCGTAGGCCCGGAAGTGGTTCTGGAACGCCCCGGCGTCGCCGCGGGCATCCCGGTAGTCGCGGATGGAGCTGCCGTTTTCGGCGATGGCCTGGGCCAGCACGGCCTGGATGGCGGCAAAGAGCGCCGCGCGCTTTTTGGGCGAAATGCCCGCAAGGGGGGCGTCGGGCCGGATGCCCGCGCGGAACAGGGACTCGTCCGCGTAAATGTTGCCAATGCCCGCCACAACGGTTTGGTCGAGCAGCAGGGCCTTGATGCGCGCGCGGCCCTGGCCCAGGCGCTGGCGGAATTCATCGGCGGTTATGGCCAGCGGCTCCGGCCCCAGGTTGGCGTAAAAGGGCCAGGCGTCGATGGCCCCCGGACCCTGCGCCGTGAAGGCGTGCATGGAGCCGAAGCGCCGCACGTCCGAGAACACCAGACGCACGCCGCCCGTGAGCAGCAGGGCCGCGCGGGGGCGGTCCGGCTGCTGGCCGGGGCCCAGGGCCAGCACACGGCCCGTCATGCGCAGGTGTACGGCGATGACTCCGCTGTCGAGCGTCTTTGCTTCCGGGCCGGAAAGGCGCAGCAGCAAGAGCTTGCCCCGCCGCCCCACAGAGGCGATGCGCCGCCCGGTGGCCAGCGCGGCAAAGGTCTGCGGGTCCGGCATCAGGGCCGTGGGATCAAAGACCTCCAGGCCCAGAATCTCACGTCCCGCGACCTCCGGGGCCAGGGTGCGGGCGATGGTTTCGACTTCTGGAAGTTCCGGCATGGCTAGGGCTTCGGGCTCTGTTGGGGCTGCGCCTGGCCGGGCTGCCGCGCGCCGAGCGGACCCAGGTCCACGCTGAGGCAGGACCCGCTCCGGCGGATGGTGAGCACGAGGTTCTTCTTTTCGCGGAAGGCGTCGCTGCCCGCCAGGTGCAGGGCGGTGAGCGAGCGCATGCGGTAACCGCCGGCGCGCTCCACCAGATCGCCGGGACGCAGGCCCGCGGCCTCGGCGCGGGAGCCGCGCTCCACCGCGCGCACCAGCACCAGGGCCTCGCCGGCAAAGGGCCGCTCCTCAAGGGTCATGCCCATGCGGCTCTCGAAACGCAAGGGGCAGTAAACGCGCACCTGGGCGTCCGCCGCGTCGAAGTCGTCGCCGCGCCAGGGCGAGACGAGCAGCACCTCCGCTTCGGGGTCCAGCACCTTGATGCGCCGGGCGATGCCCAGGCCGCCCTCCACGTGGGCCGTGCCCGCCAGCACCGCCACTTGGCGGCCGGTGGCCGTGCGCAGGCGCACGGCCTGCTCGGCCATGGCGGAGTCCCACACGCTCTGGATGAGCTGGAACCGGGCCATCTGCCTGGGGTCGGCCGCATTGCGGCCCTGCGGGTGCCCGGCCATGACCCCGCGCAGGAAGTCCAACTGCTCCGGCGCGGGGGCGATGATGCGCCGGGGCAATTCGGCCCGGTCCTCGGGCGAGAGCGCGGCGACGGGCCCGTCAAATGCGTCGGTGGCCGTGGCGTTGTCCATGGCCGCGGCGGAGAGTCTGCGGATGACCTGGGGCGGCACGTTGAGGCCCGCGCTGGGCAGCTTCCACTCGCGCAGGGCCAGAAATATGGGCAGGTAGCGCTGGAATGGGTGGCCCCAGGTCTTGGCCCAGTCCAGCCGGGCCTCCAGGTCCTCGGGGGGGATTTTTCCGGCCACGAAATCGGCCAGCACGGCGCTGTTTCTTGCCGGAATCATCTCCAGGCCAACGGCCAGCCCCTTCTCGCCGTGGGCCAGCAGGGTCAGGATGCGCCGCTCGGCCTCGTGGTCGCACGGCTGGCCGTGGGACTCGCCGATGAGCACATAGGCGGCGTTTTTGCTGCGCGCCAGAAAAGCCTCCGGTGAGAGGCGGTCGCCCGCGTCGCTGAGGAGCTCGCCCGGCGCGGGCAGAGAGCTTACGGCCATGGGCTGGCCCGTGGGCGCGGGCCGGGCGCAGGCGGAAACCAGCGCAAGCGCCAGCAGCGCGGCGGCGAAAAGGGCCGCGCCCCGGCCTCTGCAAAGAGGGGCCAGGGCGCGGAAATGAGTCGTGCACGACATGCTGGTTCCCATGTTCCGGGCTAGTCCCAGGTGCGCTTGTCCTCAATGGGCCGGATCTGCGGGGGCAGGGTGCCGGGGGCCAGGATCTTGAGGGTGGGGCGCAGCTTGATCTTCTCGCGGAAGGTGTGCAGCAGCTCGTCCTCGCGTTTGAAGGCGCCGGACTCGATGGACAGCACCATCTCGTCGATGCCGCCGGGGTTGGTGACTTCGATCTGCCAGCGCTTGATCTCCTCGAACCGGGCCATGACCTGCTCCACCTGGTGCGGGTACACGAACATGCCCTTGATGCGGGCGGTGGTGTCCACGCGGCCCACGATGTTGCCCAGGCGCGGGCTGGTGCGGCCGCACTGGCAGGGCGCACGGTCGATGTAGCCCAGGTCGCCGGTGGCCAGGCGGATGAGCGGGTAGGTTTTGTTGAAGGCCGTGACCACGATTTCGCCCACCTCGCCGTCCTTGAGGGGAATGCCGGTGTCCGGGTGGCAAATTTCCACAAAGGCGCGGTTCGACAGGTGCAGCCCGCATTTGTGGAAGCATTCGTAGCCGATGCAACCCACGTCTGCGGTGCCGTAGCCCTGGCGCATGACGCAGTCGAGCTTCTTTTCCAGGGTGGTGCGCATCTTCTCGGAGAATTTTTCGCCGGTGACGAAGGCCACTTCCAGGAACAGGTCCTTGCGCAGGGAGAGGCCGCTTTCCTCGGCCTTTTGGGCCAGGTGCAGCAGGTAGCTGGGGGTGCCGATGTAGCCGGTGACGCGCAGCTTCTGCATGATTTCGAGCTGGGAGCTGGTGTTGCCCGGACCGGCGGGAATCACCGCGCAGCCCAGGTTTTTCAGCGGTTCCTCAAACATCAGGCCCGCGGGGGCCATGTGGTAGGGCAGGGTTATCTGGGCCACGTCGCCGGGGCGGAAACCCACGGCGTAGAAGCCTTCGGTCCAGCCCCAGTAGTCGTCCATGCGGTCCTCGGGATCGAAGATGGGACCGGGAGACAGGAACACGCGGCGCAGCTCGCCCAGGTCCTTGGTCAACAGACCGCCCAGGCGCGGGCCCATGCTCTGCAGGAAGATGAGCTCTTTTTTCTTCAGGATGGGCACATGCTTGAGGTCGGAGAGGGCCTTGAATTTGTCCACGTTGAACTGGGCGCGGTCAAAGCGCTTCTTCACGTCCTCGGAATAGCGGTAGGCATAGGACAACAAGTCCTTCAGCTGGAGCTGATAATATTGGCGGCGCTCGGAATCATCGAGCACCTCGCGACGGCTGTAAATGCCCTCGGTGCGGTCCTTGCGGGTCATGTACGGAATCCTCCTGAAATATCTTAAAAAAACGAGACGCTATTCGCCGAATAGCGCAGCATAACGTATTGAATGCGGAATTACAAGGTCCGCGCCGGAGGCCTAACCCGGCCAGAACAGCCAGACAACCGGGGCCAGGGCCAGCCGGTAGAGCGCGAAAGGGCGCAGCGTGAGCCGCGAGACCAGACCGATGAAGCCCTTTACCGCCGCCCAGCCCGCAAAAAACGAAACCACGAAGCCGAGGGCCAGGAAGCTCAAATCCGAGGCCTCGAAAAGCCGCCAGTTCTTGAGCAGGTCGTAGCCCACGGCGGCGCACATCACCGGCACGGCGGCCAAAAAAGAGTATTCGGCGGCGGTTTTGCGGTCCACGTTCAGCGCCATGCCGCCCATGATGCTGGCCCCGGAGCGCGAGAAGCCCGGCCACAGCGCCAGGCACTGAAAAAAGCCGATGCCCAGGGCCAGGCGGGGGCTCAGGGAATCGAGCCCGCCCACCAGCCGCGCCCGGCTGCGCTTTGCCGCGCGGGCCTCCACCACGAGCATCATCAGCGCGCCGACGACAAAGGCCAGGGCCACGGTGCGCGGCCCGAAAAGGTGGGTCTTGATGGCGTGGTGGGTCAGAAAACCGAGGCACAGGGCGGGCAGCGAGGTGAGGAACAGCAGCAGCACACCGCGCGCGCCGGAAAAACTCCGGGTGGGGTCGGCCTTCAGCAGGCCGAAAAACCGCTCACGGTACAGCACCACCACGGCCAGGATGGCTCCCAGCTGAATGGCGATCTCGAAGGTCTCGGCCTTGAGCCCCGTGAAATGGAACAGGTGCCCGGCCAAAATAAGGTGGCCGGTGCTGGAAACAGGCAAAAACTCCGTCAGGCCCTCCACAAGGCCCAGGAGGACAGCAACATACCATGGCGCCATTCGGGGAGGGTGCTCCTTCGCGGGGGATTGATTTCAGGCAGGCAAAAACAAAAGAGTCGTGCGCCGTTGCCGGTTCACCCGGCTGGCTCCGGTCCGCTTTTCTTGGGACAACGGGGCTCTTTGTTACGGCGCACTTTTCTTTGTGTGGACCCCTTGCGGGGTCAAGGGCGGCTCAATCCGCCAGATGTTGCGATCTTTGCACACCGGCTGTACCTCCCTCCTGCTGTCTTGTTGTCTCGTCTGGGGCGGGTTGCCCCTTTCACTGAGAGGATAAGCATCCGCGGGCGTCTGTAAAGGGCAGGCGGCGTCATTTTTCGCCTCCCCCGGCGCGATATTGACTTTCCGCCGCGCCCGTCGCACCATCCAAAACATGAGTCTGTCGCTGGCCTTCATCGAAAGCATCGCCGAGGAGCGCATCCGTGTGGCCCAGGAGAACGGTGACTTCGACGACCTGCCGGGCCGGGGCAAGCCCCTGGACCTGGAGGACGACGCCCACGTGCCGCCGGAGCTCAAGATGGCCTGGCGGGTGCTCAAGAATGCGGGCTGCCTGCCCCCGGAGCTGGAGGCCGAGCGCGAGATCAAGACCGCCCTGGAGCTGCTCTCGGCCATGGATGACGAGTCCGAGCGCTACCGTCAGATGCAGCGCCTGAACCTCATGATCACCCGGCTGAACGAGTCGCGCCGCCGCCCGGTGTTTTTGGAGGCGGAGCAGGTGTATTACGACAAGATCGTGGCCCGCGTGCCCGTGAACAACGCTTCCAAAGAGCGAGGACGCCCATGAAACTTTACCGTTACCTCACCGGCCCCGACGACGCGGCCTTTTGCCAGCGCGTGTGCGAGGCCTTGAACAAGGGCTGGGAACTGCACGGCGGGCCTACGCTGACCTTCGACGGAACCCGCGTCATCGCCGGGCAGGCCGTGGTGAAGGAAACCCCGGGCGAGTACGCGCCGGGCCTCGACCTCTCCAAACAGTAGCGGGTTTGCCCTCCGTGATGCGCCATTTCCGTTTCCTTCATCCTGGCTCACTCTGCCTGCTTGGGCTGCTTGGGCTTGCCGCCTGCAACGGGCCCTCCGCCCGCGATGCCGAGATCGCGGCCCTGCGCGAACGCGTGGAGCGCCTGGAGCGCGAAACCGCCGAGGAACGCACCCGGCTGGCCGAGGACGTCGCCTCTCTGCGCGCGTCATTGGACGAGGCCGACCGGCACATGGCCGAGCTTTCCGCCGCTGGCGGGCAAAACGGCGCCGCGCCGCAGAACGCCACGGCGGCCAAGTCGCCCCGCGCCGCCCTGCGCGAGAACCTGCGCGAGGTCATGGAGCTGTCGCGCCAGGCCCTGGACCGCCTGAACCAGAGCCTGGAGAAGTCTCTGGCGCGGGCCAAACGCCCGGCCGCCCCGGAAGCGCCCGAGAAATAACCTCCGGCCCCGGCCCGCAATGCGCAAGAGGGTGGACGAAAGCGCTCCCCTTGGGGCATAGTCGCGCCTGGCCGCCCGCCATTGCCTGGGCGAGTCCCCCCTAGGAGAGCCCAATGCGCGTGCGCGTGTCCGCCTGTTCCGTCTTCTTTGCCTCAGCCGTGACGCTGGCCGTCTGCCTGTCGCTGTTCACCGCCACCCCCGCCCGTGCGGACTCTCCTTATGTTCAGGGCCTGGAGCTTTACCGCCAGGGCAAATACGCCGAGGCCGCCAAGTCGCTGCGCGCCGCCCTGCCGCCGCCGCCTGCCCCCTCGCTGGGGGCCTCCGCCGTGGCACCCGCGCCGCCGCCGCCCGCAATGCCGCCCGCAACTCCTGAGGAATCGCACGTGCGCGCCGTGCTGGGCTTCACCCTGTTGCGCATGAACCACCTGCCCGAGGCCGAGGAGCAGTTCGATGTGGTGCGCCGCGACCCCTCGGTGGGTTCCGTGGGTCTTTTGGGCGCGGGCTGGGCCGCCTATGCGCGGGGCAAAACCTCCGCCGCGGTGGATCTGCTGAACGAGGCCCGGGCCAAGGCCGCGCCCGCCCCAGGTTCCAGCCCTCTGCCCGACATGCTGCGCGAATCCGTGGCGACGGATGCCCGCCTGGGCCTGGGGCTCATCGCCCTTGGCCGTGGCCGGGCTCAGGAGGCCTTGCGGCAGCTGGAGGCCGCAGCCAGCGGTCAGAACGTGCTGGGCTCGCCCAAAGAGCTGTTTCTTGCCCTGGGCGATGCGCGCGCCCTGGCCGGCGATGCGCGCGGCGCCATGAACGCCTGGGCCGAGGTGCCGCGCCGCTCCGCGTATTTCCCGGGCGATGCCCCGCGCGACGAGCTGGCCCGGCTCAAGACGGCGCGCCTGCTGGAAACCGGCGGCGACCCGGGCCAGGCTCTGGGCCTTTACGCCAGCCTGGCCGGGGGCACCTACTACCGGGCCGAGGCCCTGCTGGGGCAGGCCCGCACGCTGCTCGGCCAGGGGCGCGCGTCCGAGACCCTGCCCGTGCTGCGCCGCCTGGTCGTGCTGGACCCCAACACCGCCGTGCCCCTGGAGCGCGCCATCCAGGGCGATGCCCTGCTGCGGCCCGTGCTCAAGGACTGGGGCTTGGCCTATTTTCACCGCGCCGACTACATGGAAGCCCTGTCCAAGCTGTCCGGCTACCTGGACGACGTGGACCCGCGCGACAGCGCCTGCAGCATGGGCATGGGCTGGAGCTTTCTGCGCCTGGGGCATCTTCTGCGCGCCTGGGAGTCGTTCAGCGACGCCATGGAACTGAAGCCCCAGTCCGCCGAGCCCCTGGTGGGCATGGCCGCCGCGGCAGTGGCTCTGGGCCGCGCCGACCAGGCCCGCGAATTGCTGGCCCGCGCCTTGGCCCTGGAGCCCAACAATCCCATGGCCCTGAACACCCAGGGGCACCTGGAGCTCTCGCGCGGGGACACGCAAAAGGCCCTGGACAGCTTCCGCGCGGCTCTCAAGGTCCGGCCCGACTACGTGGACAGCCGCTTGAGCGCGGCGAAGATTTTGTTTGACCGGGCGGAGTACGACGCCTCCGCCGCGGAGTACTTTCGTCTGGTGACGCAGGAGAAGCGTTCCACCACGGGCTGGAACGGTCTGGGCTGGGCGCGCCTGCGTCTGGGGCAGTTCGACGACGCCCTGAGCGCCTTTGCCGAGGCCCGCAGGCAGAACCCCACGTTGCCCGCCAGCGCCTACGGCATGGGCATCACCCTGGCCCGGCAGGGCAAGGCCGAGCAGGCCAGCAGACGCCTGGCCGAGGCCATCTTCCTGAACCCGGACTTTGCCGCCACCCCGGAAGTGCTGGAGCTCATGCGCTCGCGCCCGGAGTACCTGGAACTGTTCCTGGAAATGGGCGAGGCTTACGCGCGCAAGCTCTACCCCACCATCGCCGCGCCCTATCTTGAGGAATACCTGCGCCAGAATCCCAACAGCCGGCCGGGCCGCCGCGCCTTGGCCTGGGCCAGCTTCTGGGCCGGGCAGGAGGACAAGGCCCACGCCCTGTTCCAAACGCTCATCACCGTGAACAAGGACGACCCGGACGCGCACTTGGGCGATGGGCTGGCCCTGCTTTCGCGCGGGCACCTGGACCTGGCCGAACCGCACCTGCGCGACGCCGTGCGCCTTGAGCCTGGGAATTCCCTGGCCTGGCGCGCCCTGGTGGTGCTGCTCACGCGGCAGGGCCGCGACAAAGAGGCCGTGGCCGCCCAGAAGGAGGCCCCGAAATCGCGCCTGGAGCGGCTGGACCGCATGAGCGCCAGCGGTTTCGCCGCCTTGTCGGAAAACCGCGTCAACGACGCCGTGCGCGATTTCCGCCGCGCCGTGACCCTGGACCCCGGCTTGGCCGCGCCGCACTACGGCCTGGCCTTTGCCCTGGTCGGCCTGGGCGATCCCCAGCAGGCCCGTGAGGAACTTCTGGCGGGTCTGAACCTGGACCCCGCCTACCTGGACGATCAGGAGCTTTCCCAGCTGCTTTCGCAGCACGCGGAGCTGAGCGCCCTGGCCGTGGACCTGAGCTGGAGCCAGCTTTACGCCTTGAACCTGCCCTCGGCCCGCGCCGGGTTCGAGCGCATTCTCGCCAGCTCTCCGGCCAGCGTGGAGGCCGTGTTCGGCCTTGGCGCCACGGCCTATCTTCAGGGCGACTGGGCCCTGGCCGAGAACTGCTTCGACAAGCTCATCGCCCGCGCGCCGCTCACCGCTCCCTCCTGGGACAAGTGGAGCCACCTCATGGACAAGCTGGGGTGGAGCGCCTACCACCAGCACAAGTACGACAAGGCCCTGCATGTTTTCGACTGGCTGCGGACCTATCATCCGGAGACGCCCTACGCCGCGGCTCTGGGCGGCATGGGCTGGGCGCTTTTGGGCAAGGGCCAGGCCCAGCAGGCCCAGGGCTTGTTCATGCGCTCGCTGAACATTTTCCCGCGCAACCTCACGGCCATGCAGGGCATGACGGCCCTCAAGAAGGCGCCGGAAACCGACGACGGCGATATGGACGACGATCCGCTGCCCGAGCCGAAGCCCAAGGCCCGCAAGGGCAAGGCCGGGAAGGCCAAGGCGGAGAATGTCGAGAAAGCCGGGAAGGCCAAGGCGGACGAAAAGGAAGCCAAGGCCAAGAAAACGTCCAGGAAAGTGACGAGCAAGAAGACGTCCAAGAATTCAAAGGACGAGGCCGGCGGCTCGAAAACAAGCAAGAAGAGCAAGACGGGCAAGAAGCGGGCTGAATAGCCCGCCCCGCCCCGCAACGGCGCGGCACACGATACCCTCGGCGTTGAACGCGCTGCGCTGTTCGCTCCATGAAACGCACCCTGTAGTCGCGGTCTCTGTGGACGCCTCAAGGATATTGACGACCTGTCAGGCCGGGGCGTCCCGCCGGGGCTGCGCTCTCTTTCGGGAACAACTGCATTGTGTCTCCTCCTCTCTGGCCCCCGGCGTAGAACAGCCGTGGCGCATCACATCACCGGTCCGGCGGTCTGTTGGTCAATAAGCGGATATCGTCAATGCGTGTATTGCTGCTGCAAATAGCGTTGTATCTAAGCATTGCGCTTTGCCACTCTTCCGAGTATGTGGGAAGAAATATCGTTCCCGTAGCGCGACGGGTGGCACCAACAGTCGGGAATCATAATGTGCGTGGATGTTGCATACAAGCTATTCGGTGAACGCCTGCGGGCGTTGCGCCGCCGAGCGCGGCTCACCCAGGCCAAGCTGGCGGAAAACGCCGATATTTCTTGTGTGTACGTGAACAAGCTGGAGCGCGGAGTCGCGGTCCCGTCCCTGCATGTTTTGAATCGTTTGGCCCGCAGTCTGAATACGGACGCGGCCAGCCTGCTCTCCGCCGTGGAAGAGCCTTCGCCTGCGGCGGGCGCCACCAGCCCGTACATGGCGCTGTACCTCTCCGGAACCAAGCGCACCACGCGCCATCTGGTGTTTCAAACAACAGACACTCCCATTCCTCCGCTCGTTCCCGCTGCGGACAAAACGAAGAAATAATCCCGTTGCGTCCTCTCGGCCCTCGCAGACCCGGTTCGCCAGGAGTCGCGGGGCGGTGGACCCGTTCGAAACACGTACTCACAGTATCTTGTAACCGTGCATGCTCGTGGTATCGTTACGTTGCAATGTCCTGAGAATTAATAGCCATTTTGTGTGAGCCAAGGGCTTTGAGACACGGCGCAGGGTGTGTGCGCCGGGGGGGAGCAGTGCAAGACAGGATCACGGTTCTCATCGTCGATGACAGCGTAAACCTGTGCGAATCCCTGAAGCTCAATCTTGCGCACAAGCACGGCTTTGCCGTGCACACGGCGCAAGACGGCAAGACCGGGCTGCACCTGGCCCGGACGCTGCGGCCGGACATCATCATCCTGGACGTGATGATGCCGGACATGTCTGGCGGGCAGGTGGCCGAGCTGCTGCACGAGTTGCCGGCCACGGCGCGCATCCCCATCATCTTTTTGACGGGAATCCTCAGCCAGGACGAGGTGGAGGAACGGGGCGGCGAGATCGGCGGGGAGAAGTTCATGGCCAAACCCGTGAGCCACCAGGAACTCGCGGCGGCCATCCACACCCAGCTGGGGCGTTGATCCGGCGGTGCGGAGCGGGGCATGCGGCCCGTGGTCCATCATTCCAGAAAAGGAGGAAGCCATGCAGGGTAAAGCCGGACGCAGATTTTTCTGCGCCGTGTGCCTGGTTTTGGCGCTGGCCGCCCCGGCCCGGGCCGAGGAGCTCATCATCGGCGGCACCGGTTCGGCCGGGCCTCTTGTGGAAATCTTGTTCAAGGATTTCCAGAAGCAGTCGCCGGGAATAACCCTGAACCTCATCGCCCCGCCGCTGGGCACAAATGGAGCGTTGCAGGCGCTGGCCCAGGGCCGCATCCACATGGTCATGGTGGGCCGCCCCCTGGCCAAGGGAGAGCTGTCCCAGTTCGGCCAGCACTTCAATTTGGCCGACACGCCCTTTGTCGTCGCCTCTCGCGACGGTTTGCGCCGGGGCGGGTTCACGCTGGACGAGGTGGCGAACGTGTACCACGGCCGCCTGAACAAATGGGACAACGGCGCGCCCATCCGGCTGGTGATGCGCGGAGCCTTTGAGAGCGACACCTTGCTGCTGCGGGAGATGTCCACCAGCCTTTCCACCGCGTTGGAGGCGGCCAGAAAGCGTCCGGGCATGTCCGGCGCCGTCAACGACATTGAGACCGTGCAGCTTCTTGCCAGCACGCCCGGCTCCTTCGGGCCCACGACGCTGGGCCTGCTGGCGACCATGGGTGTTCGTCTGCAGCTGTTTCCCTTGAATGGTGTGGCCCCGACCCTCGCCAACCTCAGGAATGGAACGTACCCATGGCACAAGAAAATCACGGTGGTGCTGCCCCTTCAGCCGCGCCCGGCGGCGGCCAGCTTTGCGGCGTATCTGCGCACGGCCAAAGCCCAGGAGGTTCTGCTGCACAACGATTATCTTCCCGCAGCCCCATGACCGACCCTTCCTACGGCAAGTCGGCGCTCTCCAGCCTTGTTTCGCGGCTGGCTCTGTTGCTGGCCCTCTTGGTGGGCATTGTTCCGCCCGTCGCCTTTCTGGCGTACTCGTACACGCGGCTCACCACGCAGTTGGAAGGCAACCTCAGAATCCAGGCCATCACCCTTACGGATTTCATCACCACCCAGCCCGATACCTGGGATGTGGCTCGCGACAGGATGCTCGGCACCCTGGACCGCCACCTGTCGTACGAGAAGGGCTTCCGCATCCTCAAGTCTTCTGGGGAGATAGTGTATGAGTCCCCGTCGAAGCTGCGCGGCCCGTTCATTACCCGCGCCCGCGCGGTGCACGCCTTTGGGCAGCCCGTGGGGTTCATCGAGGGCCAGGAGTCCTTCTCCCGCGCGTTGGTCACCGCGTTTCTGGTGTTTTGTAGCAGTCTCACCTGCGCGTGGCTGCTTTGGGGGCCAATCCGCAGGCTGCCTCTGGCCGCCCTGGCTGCGGCCGAGCGGGATCTGCGGGCGCAGGACCGCTACCAGCGGGCCCTGCTGAACAACTTTCCGTTCATGGTTTGGCTCAAGGATGTGGAGAGCCGCTATCTGGCTGTGAATTCCAAGTTTTTGGAACTTTCGAGCAGGTCTTCGGAGGAGCAGCTCATCGGCATGGTGGAGGCGGGCATTTCGCCCCACGAGCTTGAGGAGAAGCTCAAGGCCGACGACAGGGCCGTGCTGAACAGCGGCCAGGCCAGGCGGGTGGAGGAATGGCTGGAGAGCGAGGGCCAGCGGCGCTGCCTTGAGATTTACAAGTCTCCCGTGTGTCTCGACGGCGAGATCCTCGGCACCGTGGGCTACGCCCAGGACATCACCGTCCGCAAGCGCAACGAGGAGAGGCTTACCGAAACCCTGCGCCTGCTGGAGGAGACCCAAGCGCTGAGCCGCTTCGGCGGTTGGGAATACTATGTGGCCACCCGCGTCATGACCTGGTCCAACGAGGTGTACCGTCTGCACGGCGTGGACCATGATTTCGATGTGAACGACCTGGAGCAGACGCTGGACTTCTATCCTCCGAGCACCGCCAAGCTCGTGGCCCAGGCCTTCCGGCAGGCCGTGGAGCAGGGCGTTCCCTACGACATGGACGTGCAGTTTTTGCCCCGCGGCGGCAGCGCCATGTGGATTCGGATCATGGGCACCCCGCAGTTTCTGGATGACAAGATCGTTTGCGTTCACGGCAACTTCATGGACATTACGGAAAAGAAGAACATGGAGCTGGAGCTGCAGCTGGCCAACGAGATGCTTGAGCTGCGCGTTTTTCAACGGACTCAAGAGCTTGCGGTCACCAATCGCAGCGTCAACCAGATACTCTCGTCCATCTCGTCCATTCTCTTCGTCATCGACACCGAGGGGCGCGTGAACAAGTGGAACACCGCGGCCCGGACCATCCTCATGGACCCTTCGGCCGAGGCGGTGGGCCAGAAGTTCCCGCAGCTCAAACTCACCCTGGACATCTACCCCCTGGCCGAAGGCATGGAGAAATGCAGGCAGGAAAAGCAGCCCGTGAAGATCCACAACCTCCACTACAAGGACAGCGAGGGCAAGGAGGGCTTTCTGGCCTTCACCGCCAGCCCCATTTTGGACGAAAAGGGCGAGCTGGGGGGGATTTTGTGCCTGGGGGACGACATAACAGACCTGAAGTTCCTGGAGTCGAAGCTCGCCCAGGCGCAGCGGCTGGAATCCATCGGCCAGTTGGCGGCGGGCATCGCTCACGAGATCAATACTCCGGTTCAGTTCATAGGAGACTCCATGTCTTTTCTCCACGATGCTTTTACGGAGTTGAAGAAGGTGCTTGACCTGTGCGGACAGCTTAAAGACGACGGGCATATTTCCGAGCAGGCCCTGGAAGAGCTGGTGGAGGCCATCACGTTGAGCTTGCATGAAGCCAACTACGCCTACCTGGAGGCGGAAATCCCGAAGTCGTTCACCCGCGCCTCCGAGGGCATCCACCGCGTCACCACCATTGTTCAGGCCATGAAGCGCTTCTCGCATCCCGGTGGCGCGGACAAACGCGCTGTGGACATCAACAAGGCCGTGGAGAGCACCCTGACCGTGTGCCACAACGAATGGAAGTACGTGGCCGAATGCGTGACGGACCTTTCCGCCGACCTGCCGCCGGTGGTCTGCCTGCCCGGCGACCTGAACCAGGTCCTGCTCAACGTCATCATCAACGCCGCCCACGCCATAGCCGACAAGGCGGCGGTGACCAAGTCCAGGGGCCAGATCACCGTGACCACCAGGCAGGAGGGCGACATGGTGGTGATAGCCATTGCGGACACCGGTACGGGCGTGCCCGTGGCCGTGCGCGAGAAGATCTTCGACCCGTTCTTCACCACCAAGGAAGTAGGCAAGGGAACCGGCCAGGGTCTGGCCATCGCCTACGACATCGTGGTCAACAAGCATGGCGGCTCGCTTACCTTCGATTCCGAAGAAGGCCGGGGCTCAACGTTCTACATCCGTCTCCCCGTTGGCGGCTGAAGCCGGCAGGGCAAGGAAGAGGTGCGCAAGTGAAGCCCAGGATTCTTTTTGTCGATGACGAGCCTGAAATTCTGGAGGGGCTCCAGGCCATGCTCTATTCCATGCGGCCGGAATGGGACTTGACCTTTGTGGGCAGCGGGGCCGAGGCCCTGGCCGTCATTGAGAAAACCACGCAGGACGTGGTGGTGACCGACATGCGCATGCCGGTGATGGACGGAGCGCAGCTGCTGCACGCCGTGCAGGAGCGCACCCCGGAGACCGTGCGCATCATTCTCTCCGGCTACTCGGACCAGGAAAGCGTCATGCGCACGGTGAAGCTGGCCCACCGTTACTTGAGCAAGCCGTGCTCACCCGTGGAGATGAAGCTGGCCATCCAGAAGGCCCTGCGCCTGCGCGACATCATCCTCAACGTGCAGCTCAAGCAGCTCATCTCGCGCATCGAGGCGCTGCCGGTGCTGCCGGAGCTTTATAAAAGGCTCACCATGGCCCTGATGAACGACGGGGCCTCCCTCCAGCACATAGGCGACATCATCGCCCAGGACGTGGGCATGTCGGCCAGTATTTTGCGCCTGGTGAACTCGTCGTTCTTCGGGCTGCCCACGCGCGTGGCCAACGTGCAGCACGCCGTGAAGCTGCTGGGCACGGAAACCATCCGGGTGCTCGTGCTGTCCATCCACCTGTTCTCCACCATCAGCCCCAAGAGCTTTCCCGGTTTCTCGCTCAAGATGCTCTGGGAGCACAGCACGCGCGTGGCCTGCTTCGCCCGGGCCATTGCCGAGGTGGAAAACGCCGGCCAGAACGACCACGACGACTGCTTCATAGCGGGCATGCTGCACGATGTGGGCAAACTGGTCATCGCCACGACCATGACCTCGGACTACATGAAGGTTTTGGATCTGGTGCGCGACAAGCAGATCCGCGTGTGCGAGGCCGAGCTGGAGATCATGCAGACGACCCACGCCGATGTCGGGGCCTATCTCATCAGCCTGTGGGGCTTCAACGACACCATTGTGGAGGCCGTGTGCTCGCATGGCCGCGAGGACCTCATTTCCTGCGCACAATTTTCGCCCACAATGGCCGTGGCCATTGCCAATTGTTTTGATCACGAATACGTATACATCGGCCCGAATCAAGGGAACTCGCGCAACAACGGAAAACCGGCGCAGGAACGGGCCGCCCATTTCCGCTTCGCCGACCACTTGGAATATGTGGAATTGATGCGTGATTGGCGAGGCATTTGTGCACGCCTGGCTCATAAGGAATAGCTCAATGGCAGAAAAAGTCCTGTTCGTCGATGACGAGGTGAACGTTTTGGACGGGTTCCGCGCGAACATGCGCAGGCGCTTCGATGTGGACACGGCTCTTGGCCCGGAAGAGGGCCTGACCATGGTCCAGAATTCCGGTCCCTACGCAGTGGTGGTGTCCGACCTCAAGATGCCCAACATGGACGGCATCACGTTCCTTACGCATGTGCGCGACATGTCGCCGGACACCGTGCGCATGATGCTCACCGGTTTTGCCGATGTCGACGTGGCCATCAACGCCGTGAACGAGGGCCAGGTTTTCCGCTTCCTCACCAAGCCCTGCACCTCGGACGTGTTGTCCAAGGCGCTGAGCGCCGGCTTGGAGCAGTACCGGCTGGTCACCGTGGAAAAGGAGCTTCTGCGCGGCACCCTGCGCGGCAGCATCCGCGTGCTGACCGAGGCCCTGAGCCTGGCCAACCCGGAGGCCTATGGCCGTTCAGAGCGCATCAAGGCCCTGGTGCGCAGGCTGGTGAAGGTCGGCGGCGTGCGGGGGTCCTGGGAGCTGGAGCTTGCGGCCATGCTTTCGCACATAGGCTGCATGGCCCTGCCGCGTGCGGTGCTGGAAAAAATCGCCACCGGGCAGAAGCTCAGCTCCGAAGAGCAGAAGCTGTACGCCAGCCATCCGGCCGTGGGCGCGGGCCTCATCGAGCACATTCCGCGCCTGGGCAAAGTGGCCGAGATTATCGCCAGCCAGCACAAGCGCTTCGACGCCAACCTGCCGGAAGGGGCCAGAATCCTCAAAATCGTGGTGGATTACGACACCCTGGAGAGCCGGGGCTTGCTCCCGACGAACATTTTCGTGCGCATGCGCTCGTGCAAGGGCTGCTACGACCCGACGCTGCTCGACAAGTTCGAGAAATCCGTGGGGGTGGAGGGGCCGTACCTTCGCAAGCAGGTGAACGTAAGGG